>Ga0316205_10000205_pt1 | contig 126253 bp, 116 predicted proteins | sample 3monthpyrite_MG_FD_204941 | JGI IMG/M metagenome (GOLD analysis project Ga0316205, IMG submission 204941) | Microbial mat bacterial communities from mineral coupon in-situ incubated in ocean water Damariscotta River, Maine, United States -... | ecosystem: Environmental > Aquatic > Marine >...
TCCAAAAAATGGAGTATGCCCATAAGAAATTGGAAAGCTGCACTGAATCGGTTTATGATTGAGTTTGAAGAACGATTAACTGACTACATTTAAAAATGGCAGTTACACAGAATTATTTACACCGTCGCTTTGTGGTGGTCAGCGACCACCTTTCCAGCTGGTCGCTGGATCAGAACAACGAACTAGGCCTTGATCAATGCTAGCTTAATTCATATTAAGCAGTTTCTTTTTCTGCCAATATATCAAGGCCGTATTTCTCAACTAAGCTAATCAGTTTTAGTGCTGCTCCATTAGGCTTTTTACGAGTTTCTCCCGTTGCTTCCCATTTTCTGACCGTTTCAACACCGGTATTTAAGTACATCGCAAAAACAGCCTGACTAGCTCTATTATTCAGTCGTATTTTTTTTATTTGAGCAGATGTGTATTCTTTTACTTTAGGAATACACAGGGAATCAAATTCACGCATGGTTTGTTTATCCATCAAACCTATATCGCGCATATCTTTCGCCGACTCATGCATAACTTCTAGTATTGATTTATCCATTGTTTTCTACCTCAAAAAGCTTCATTTGCTTTATTGCAATATCTAACTCTTTATCGCTATAACCTAAATAAAGACGGGCCATTTTCTGCAATACCTTCTTTTCATTCGATGTGATGTTAGTTTTCTTGCCTTTTGTAAAGCCATACATAAAGAATATATGGTTACCCACATTAAAGGCCACTATTGTACGGGCACTACCGCTCTTACCTTTATTTCCTACTGCTACCCGCTTTTTATAAATTTTCTGTCCTAATGATGCCTCATAGTTACCAGCAGCAATTTCTTCTGCAGCAATATATATTGCTGCATCCGACATATTAATATCTTTAGCCCATCCATTGAATGCCTTATTCTTAAAGATCCTCATGTGACTAATTATAGTACTTGGTACTATATATGGCAATAACTACTTAACATGAAAAGCCCCTGACTTAATCGTTCACACGGCTAGTTCTATTAAATCACTTAAGAATCATTATTATAAATAGATCCTATGCAGTATATGGAGGCCCGATATGCAATATCAAACACATAATCACCCCAAACAAATCCCCTGGAACAAAGGCAAACTTACCGGTCAAAAGCCACCCTTAAAGCTACATGAAATCTGGGAAATCCGAATACGATTACAAATTGCTAAAAAATCACGTGACCTTGCTCTTTTTAACCTTGCCATAGATAGCAAACTTCGAAGCTGTGATCTGGTAAATATTAAAGTTAGATACATTGCTCATGGCAAACAAATATCGAAACGCGCCATTGTGATGCAGCAGAAAACACACGAACCTGTTCAGTTTGAAATTACTAAACATACGCGTGAAGCACTCACAGGTTTAATTGAATCTAAAAAACTGATATCTGAAGACTACCTGTTTCAAAGTAGTTTCTGTAAAGAAAAACATATATCCACTCGTCAATATGCACGTATTCTAAACAAATGGGTTACTTCGATAGGTTTAAATCCACACGAATACGGCACTCATTCTCTTCGTCGAAGCAAGGTATCATTAATTTATAAAAGAACTAAAAATTTAAGAGCGATTCAACTCTTATTAGGTCACAAGAATCTAGAAAGCACTGTTCAATATCTGGGTATAGAAGTTGACGATGCTTTAGAAATGGCTGAAAACACAGATATTTAAAATTGATTGCTAGTGCCTATATAAAAATAGACGCTAGCATCAGGAAAGCGGACGTTTTAGTTTTTAATCGAGCCTGACCCTTTGATTATTTTTACGTGAAAATGAAACCAAAAATAACAAAAGCAAATAAACTATAGCACCACCACCCGATCCTGAAGTTGGAGTTGGAGTTGGAGCAACGACCGGATTCTGTGGTCTTATTTCATTGGTATCGATCACAAACACGGTATTTTCACTATCGATATTAGCTTGCCCGTTTTCTGCATACTCAATACCAAGGTAGAATGTGGAGTCGTCATTGTTTAAATGATCCACTTGCCCATCTGAAATAATAATCGGAAGATTAGCTTGTACTTCAATGAAACATGTAGCCCCTGATGCTAGGAAGCTATTACTGCAGTTGTTCTGAATAATATTGTACTGGCCATTATTAAAAAAGAGCGTCAATACATCTGTTAATTGTAATGAGTTCGCCTTGGCATTCGTCACTTCAATTTTAAAAGTATTGTCAGACATAACGCAGGATTTAACATTCAAACCGGATTGTTCGATTAATATATGAGGCTCGGCATGGGTTTTATCATAAAAAGCAATCGCACCCTTACCCTGACTATCAATATTCGCATCAAAATGCCCCTTTAATGAAAGTATGTAGTTATTACCTATATCAACTCTAATATCTTCGTAAACGATACGACTCACTGGCATGCATTCATCTATCTTAACTGCACGAATTTCACTGGTAACGGGTGGCGCACTCACGGAAGACGTATCCGGCGCACCGTGTAAATAAGCTATAAACACATCGTCTTGATCGTTAATAGCTAAATCCGCTACTTGACCAGTAACCCATACATCACCTACGACAACCGTGGATGGATCATCGGCAAAATGCGATTCAACTGAAATCCTCTTATTTTTCCAAATCCCTGATTTATTTGTACCATAAACTATTCCAGCTGGGTAACAGAAATCAGGACAGTGATTGACGGCATACACCAAATGTACGTTATTAGATGAATCAATTTCAATAGATGGATCCTTCCATACATGGTTGTATGCACTTTTCTCAAGTATTGCGCTGGACCATGTATCATCTATTCCCGATATATAAATAAGGTCAGAATAAAAAATATTATTATCTGTATGCCATTCTACAAGTGCTACATGAAGACGATCGTTATCATCAAACCTATAATCCAGTGCATAAGAAATATTATCAAAAAGAATACTCCCTGAATATCGACTCTTCTCATAATCTGAATAATTAAGGGTATAAATTAATTTCGTAAGCCATACACCGCTTTTATTGGTTGCATAAATAATTGACCAAGTATCAATATCCAAATACACCATATGTGCATCACCACTGGCATCAACTTGTATGGCCGGTATTTGATCTGTGTACATTGAAAATGGAAAATAATTGAGGTCTTCAGTTAGACCCGTGTTATCGGTATAAAGATACTTTGTGGCAAAGTTAGACGAGTCGTAATAAAACAAATGTGCAGTATTATCATTGGCTATATAAAATGGCAGTTTTCGACTTGGGCCATTAAGGAAGTCCCAATTTATACCACTCCATGTGCTGGACACATTAGTGCTGTATCTTGAATTGGTTAATCCGTTTGTTATATGGGTTGCATGCAATTTACCACTCGAATCAAACTCAATATTTGGATATTTACCAAATTGAAAGTCATGGCTATCTCTTGTTGATACAGTACTAGTGCTAATCGTAGTATTGTATGAATAGGCAGTTAAGTACTCCGCGTTTCCAGCGCCATAACCCAATATTGATGTAAATGTAAATACATGATCTGTGTTACCACTGGATTCAAGTATAAATATCGAGTTAGCATTTAGATACTCCGAACTGTCTAATGCGCTCCATGCACTATTACTATACGTTATATATTGTAAGTATCTTTTAGTGTTAAGACTACATGTTCGAACACCTATAATATCGCCAGCACTATTAATTTTAAAGCTATTCGGCCTTATGGCACATTGGTCGAATGCTCCATTATCAATAATGATTTCATTTGTAATCCAGCTGCCATTAATAATAGTGGCACATAGGAATTGAGTTAGATTGTTCAAAGTATATCTATAGCAAGCTTTGGGATTGCCTGATGGTTCGAGTAATAATTCAATTTTATCAAAGTAGTCAACACCATATATAGTATTGACTACTGTCGATTTCACCCAGACGCCATTGCTGTAGACTTGATAATACAAGTCACCGCCCACACCATAAGCTTCACTTGCATAGAGCACATGTAAATCATCATTAGCATCAATTTCAAGTGAAACTGTTTCACAGGAAGTAGAGGGACAAGTTGGCGTAATGCTGTCATCTAATTTATTTCTTATCCAATTCACGCCATCGAATGTTGCATGTTCAAGAAAGTCCCTCGAATCGTCTGTTAATGTGCTGTCTTCTGACACATACATAACATGAAGCATGCCTGTTGAATCCACTTTAATATCACCTACTCCATTACCACCTCTACCGACCAACAAAGGTGTATCGGATACTGTCCAATTCCCTCGATTGCCGAAAGCATATTTCAACGTTTTTTCAGAAGAGAGATATACAACATGTATAATATTCCCTGGCCCTACAGAAGCTGCAATATAACCACTGTCATATGGAAATCCATTCACGGCAAATTTTAAGCCGTGATCAACTTTTTCTCGTTTCCATACTCCATTGTCTAAATACGAATGATATAAATAACGCCCTTTGTGAAAAATGTGCGGTGAACCATTTACAGTAACCGTTGAGTTATAATTTATATTAAAATCAACATGGTCTTCGATAACTTCTTCTTTCCAAGCTGCACACACAGTATTGGAGACGATTAACAAAAATATTCCTAAATATTTCACTTGTAAGCTTCCTTTGCACATTTATGGTTTTTATAGTGATAAACAAATATTATACCATATGGATAAGTCATTGATTTTGTTAATATTACTGAATATAAGGTTTTGGAAGCGTAAAGCCCCCCTTAATTAATCTTTAGGAATAGATAGCATTTAGAGCCAGATTAAAAATTATAACGCCGCTTTTCATGAAAAATCGCCTCAATATTAAAGTTTCCTTAATGACCGCTTTGTGGTGAAAGCGGAGCATTAGCAATATACACTCAGTACTTAAATGCTACCACTACAGCACCTTAATATTAGTTTTCGATTTTAGTTGTCTGGAATAACGGTAAATAAAATTGTTAACTGGTTTTTTGTAATAGCCCTAAATTAACTATGTGTTTGAACTACACTTCTAGGTATCCAGTTCGGTTATTATAAATAAAGGGTTATTTACGACATGTCTGACAATACAGCACCGCAATCATCCTCTGCCTCCCGCCCTGATCTTGACTGGAGCCAGGTGAAAGAAACCGTATTAATGCTGAAACTTGCCGCGGCGCAGGTTGAATTTTCGTTAAAAGACGGGGCGAATTCTGTTGATACACTAACCGATTCTTTTACCACGATGGCAAGTAGTGTTGAGCATATTGAATCAAGCACCGCTGAGATTTTTGAAAAATATAATGTGCTGCAAGCAGACCAGAAAACGGTGCAGGATAACTGCCAACAAATTACTGGAAAAATGCAGCAGGCGATAGTTGCGTTTCAGTTTTATGACTCGTTAGTACAGCGTATGGATCATGTGGTGAATAGTCTGTCTAAGCTGGGAGATTTAGTGAGTGACCCGGCCAGATTATATTCTCCGCTGGAATGGGAATCGTTGCAGGAAGGTATTCGTGGGCGCTATACTATGGAGAAAGAGCGCGAGCTTTTTGATGCGATTTTACAGGGCGAAGATATGGTTGCGGTGCTGGAAAAAATGCATAATGTGGCAACATCTGATGATGGTATTGAGCTGTTTTGAGATGGTTTAGCTGGTTTTATTAGTGTGATTCATTAACTAAATCACCTAAATGCCTATTTTTATTGATTTTTTTCTTTACCTTTGTTTTTGCTTGCGCTATTGTTACTTATAACAAAATGATGAATACAGGATAAAACATTGCCACGCCTAGCCGACGTAGTTACTCAAACCATCCGATCAATCAGCTCTAGCGCCTTATCAGAGCGCCTCTTCCGTGACCCCCTTGCTCCCTGGTGGAAAAACTTTCAGGAAAAACTACACACCAGTGGATATGAATCCGGTGTGCAGGGTGCGTTCTTTATTGCCAACTTCGCTGCCATGGGGCATATCGCCAAATGTGATGGCCGCATTAAGGACGTAGAAATTGAGCTGGCCACACAGGTTATGGATCATCTCAAATTAACGGCTGAGCAAAAACAGCTGGCCATTCGTCTGTTTAATGAGGGCAAGCATAAAGACTTCGCACTAGATACTTTACTGTGGCGCTTTAAACGTGAATGCGGGCACCGGGTAAGTGTATTGCAGGTGTTTATCGAAATTCAGCTGAAAATGGCTTATGCCGATGCCAGCCTGAATGAAGCAGAAATTAAAATCATTAAGCGCATGTGTAAACGTCTTGATGTGTCTGAATCGATTTATATGCGCATTGAACGTCGCGTGAGAGCTGAAAAAAAAGCCGCCAATCAGCCATTAAGCAGTACGCCCAAAAAAGCCCTTAGCTTAAGCGATGCCTGTGAAATGTTAGGTATAAATCGCTGGTCAGATCAGGGTCAAATTAAACAGGCGTATCGACGAATGATGGCTAAATACCATCCGGATAAAGTGCTGGCACGGGGTGCATCCGATGTTGAAGTGATCGAAGCTCATGATATTGTGCATGACATAAAATATGCGTATGAAATGTTGGTGAAGTCTAAGCGCGTTCGTTAAAATGCATCGGTGGTAACTTAACTGCTGTGCGTTAAAAATATATTCCCGATGATTTCGGGCTGTAAACTGGGAAGCTAAGCTTCCCTTTTTGCTTTTTTATGGTTTGCTTTCTATGATTTTTTTATGAATTTGTTTTAATTAATTCAGTGCGGAATTAACAGATGACAACAGACGCAAAAAATTTACTGCTTCAATCAGTTCCCGAAATACTACACGAGCATGTCATTCGACACTGGCAAAACTGGCAATCGGCCTGCGAGTCATTTGAAAATAATAATCTGGAAAATGTCGACCTGAATTTGCTCGGAAAAATTTGGGCCTGCAGTGATTTTATTGCGCTCACCATGATTCGAAATCCAGCGCTGTGGTTTGAGTTAATTAATCATAATTCACTCGAATTAAAATTCTCACTTGAAAATTATCGTCAGCAATTAAATGCTCGATTAGAAAATAATATGCCGCTAAATGATATTAATTTAATGCAGCAATTACGTTTTTTTCGTGCGCAACAAATGCTGCGAATCGCCTGGCGTGATTTAGCGGGTTTAGCCGATACCAAAGAAACCCTCGCTAACTTAACCGACCTTGCAGAATGTTGTGTTGATATTGCACTCGAAACCATTTATCAGGATCAGTGCAAACAGCTAGGCGTGCCGCTTAATGCTAAAGGTGAGCCGCAGCGTTTAGTTGTGATTGGCATGGGAAAACTCGGTGGCTATGAATTAAATTTTTCGTCGGACATAGATTTAATTTTCTGCTTTGAAGAAGAGGGTGAAATATCCGGGCCACGCGCGCTGGCTAATAGCCAGTTCTTTATTCGACTTGGACAGCGGTTTATTAAAGTGCTGGATGATGTTACCGGTGATGGTTTTGTATTTCGGGTCGATATGCGCTTAAGACCTTATGGAGACAGTGGGCCTCTGGTGATGAGTCAGGCTGCATTCGAGCAATACTATCAAACACAGGGGCGCGACTGGGAACGCTACGCAATGATAAAAGCGCGCGTTATTGGCGGTGATCGAGTGCAGGGGCAGCGCGTAATGGATATGCTTAAACCCTTTGTATATAGACGCTATTTAGATTTTGGTGCATTTGAATCGATTCGCGAAATGAAAGCAATGATTGCTGCGGAGATTCGACGAAAAGGTAATTTGCATAATATTAAATTAGGCTCCGGTGGTATTCGGGAAATAGAATTTATCGGCCAGACATTCCAGTTGCTGCGTGGCGGCAGTGATGTTGATTTGCAAACGCGTGGTATTTTAGATGTGCTGAATTTGCTAGCTGAGAAGAAATATTTAGAACCGGCAGAGGCAAAAACATTGGCACAGAATTACGATTTTTTGCGGCGTCTGGAAAATCGCTTACAAATGTACAGTGATGCACAAACTCATTTGTTACCCGAGGATGTTGAGCAGCAGGCAAGTATGGCATTGGCGATGGATTATAAAAGTTGGGATGAATTGCTGGTGGCCTGTGATGAGCATCGTCAATTTGTGCAACATGCTTTCTCACAGCTGTTGCATGAAACCGACAGCGATGATGAAAATACAGATGTAGAAAAAAACACTCATGAAAGTTCAATTCATTCAATCTGGATGTACGATGAAGACCAGAGCGATGCGCTTGCAATACTTGAAAAATCGGGTGTGACGCAAGTCGATGAAGTTTTAAAGCTAATCGAACAATTTAAAAAATCGTCACAGCTTAATGCCATGACAACAAATGGCCGGCAACGTTTAGATACCTTAATGCCGGCGTTAATAACATCCTTAAGCGGGCTTGAACAACCTGCAGAAGTGTTAAAGCGACTATTGGGTTTGGTGCAGGCCGTGTTGCGGCGTAGTGTTTATCTTTCGTTATTAAATGAATATCCGCAGGCGTTAAAACAGCTGGTGACCTTGTTTGCTGCGAGTCCATGGTTGGCGCAATTGCTGATTCGTTACCCGGTGTTGCTGGATGAGTTGCTTGACCCGCGGAGTTTATATCAAATTCCCACCAGCATAAAATTAAAAAATGAACTCGATGATTTGTTACAAAGGGTCGCGGGGGATGAAGAATTACAGATTGAACGTTTACGAAAATTTAAGCAGGCACAAGTTTTAAAAATCGCCGCAATTGATATTGCCGGTGTGCTGGATGTGTTTGAAGTAAGTGAGCAATTAACCAATATTGCAGAAGTGCTACTCGATAAAGTGATGTTATTAGCATGGGACTGGATGCTGGCAAAATACGGGCAGCCGCAGTGTGTGATTGACGGCCGGGTATATTCTCCTACGATGGCGGTAGTGGCTTACGGAAAGATGGGCGGGCGCGAATTAAGTTACAGCTCAGATTTAGATCTGGTGTTTTTGCACGACAGTCAGGGAACGCAGCAACAGACAAATGGTGAGCGCAGCCTGGACAACAGCAGCTTTTTTGCACGCATGGCACAGCGGGTGATTCATTTGCTGGGGTTGCAAACCGCCAATGGCAGACTCTATGAGATTGACATGCGCCTGCGCCCTGATGGAAATGCGGGCATGTTAGTCAGCAGTGTGCAGGCCTATGATCACTATCAGCATGAAAAAGCCTGGACCTGGGAGCATCAGGCATTAATTCGCGCAAGAATTTTATGTTCGAGCAAACATTTACAGTTAGAATTTGATAGAATTCGACGTTCGATCTTAATGCGTCAACGTGATAGAGAGAATCTGGCAACAGATGTTGCTCAAATGCGGGCAAAGATGCGTGATGCTTTGGGCTCAAACTCTACGGATAACAAATTTCATTTAAAGCAGGATGCGGGTGGGCTGGTTGATATCGAGTTTCTGGCTCAGTTCGGCGTGCTAAGTTGTGCAAGTGAAGATGCGACATTAACTGAATTTACCGCCACTCGAAAAGTACTCATGCAATTAACGGTGAGTCAGTTATTGAGCGAAGCACAGGCAGAAACTTTATATAATGCCTATCGCGACTATCGCACCTGTGGACATCAGCGAGCATTGCAGCAGTTATCATCGCAGGTGGATGACCCGAAAATTAAATCGATAAGTGAAAAAGTAAAACAAATCTGGCAGGACGTGTTACAAATACACGTTAAGCAAAAAAACTAAGTTAGCCTCTTTAAAATAGAGGTGTGATGATAAATATATCAGGAGTAGAAGTATGCAAACCATGGCCGATCGCGATGGTGTAATCTGGTTTGACGGGGAACTCGTTCCCTGGCGCGAAGCTAAGGTACATGTTTTAACCCACACGCTACATTATGGAATGGGTGTGTTTGAAGGTGTTCGTGCATATAAAGCGGAACAGGGCACAGCGATATTTCGTTTGCAGGAACATACGGATCGTTTATTTGATTCAGCGCATATAATGCGTATGGATATGCCGTTTACGAAAGATGAAATTAATGAAGCGCAGAAAACCGTCGTGCGTGATAATAATCTCGAATCAGCTTATCTTCGCCCAATGGTGTTTTATGGATCTGAAGGTATGGGCTTGCGTGCAGATAATTTAAAAACCCATGTAATGGTTGCGGCCTGGGAATGGGGCGCATATCTCGGCGAAGATAATATGAAAAATGGATTAAGAATTCATACCTCTTCTTATACCCGCCATCATGTCAATATCAGCATGACTAAAGCCAAAGCCAATGGCAACTATATCAATTCTATGCTGGCGCTACAGGAAGCGATTAGTGATGGCTATGATGAAGCGATGTTGTTAGACCCGGAAGGTTATGTTGCAGAAGGCAGTGGTGAAAATATTTTCATCGTTAAAAGCGGTGTAATTTATACACCGGATTTAACCTCAGCACTGAATGGCATAACACGCAATACGATTTTCAGGTTCTGCAAAGATCTGGGAATTGAGATTGTAGAAAAACGCATTACCCGTGATGAAGTTTATATTGCAGATGAAGCGTTCTTTACCGGCACCGCTGCAGAAGTGACGCCGATTCGTGAAGTGGATAATCGTAAGATTGGTTCAGGTACACGTGGCCCCGTGACAGAAAAATTACAAACCCTGTATTTTGATGTCGTGCACGGTAGAAAAGAAGTTGATGCAGGCTGGCTTACTACAGTCGATAAATAAAAGCTTAAGGACAGTCTCACAACTGTCCTTTTTTAATTTGTGATTTGTTAGTTTAAATATCTAAAAGAGAAAAAAATGACAGCTCAGAAAAACCTGGCAACACCTAACGCAAAAGATAAGTACGAAGTCACTGAAGATAATTTACCGGTGCATTGCCCAATGCCGGGTACCAGTTTGTGGAATTCGCATCCGCAGGTGTTTATTGCTTTTGATAAAAATGGTGATGGTAAATGCCCATACTGTGGCGCCAATTACCAGTTAAAAAAATAAGTTATAAAAATATGAATATTCTATGTCCAGTGTATTGTTTTGGAATTAAATATGGTCTTGTATAAAAAATACTGGATGTCATTAAGAAAAAAAATATTTCTGTTTTTAGGTAAACGCTTTTATATAAAAAAAGTAGATGAAGTTTACCTGTTGCTGGATATAAAAAATAGAGTGGACAGGCACATCGATGCTTTTGGAAAATATGAAAAACCACAAATAGATTTTTTATTTGACAAGCTAAAGTCGGCTCAGTGTTCTTGCTTTATCGATATTGGATCACATTGGGGTCACTATAGTTTATTGTTTGCCAGTCGCGGTTGCTTTGAGCAGGCTGAGGTTCATGCATTTGAGCCTGACCTGGTGAATCGTAATCAGCTTCATGCTAATCTTTTTTTAAACAGGTTACAGGACAGAATTAAAGTGTATGATTATGCACTTTCAAATCAGGACGGTGAACTTCGTTTTCATCATTTTGATGAAAATAACAGGGGCAGAAGTTGTATCGCTGAAAATGGTGAGATAACGGTAAAAACAACCAGGCTCGATTCATTGCTAAAGTATAAGGGTGAAACTCTTGGTATTAAGGTAGATGTAGAAGGTCATGAGCTGGATGTTATTTCAGGAATGCAGGAGACCCTAATGAATAATAAATGCTTTGTTCAGGTTGAGTCTTTTTCTGAAATGCTTCCGGATTTGTTGAGCGCTATGTCTAAATTAAATTATAAAAAAATAGCAACTATTGATTCAGATCATTTTTTTAGTAATGAAAATACCGATTAAAGCTTATAGCTTCCAGTAATTTAATTTTCTACGAAACTTTAAGTTCCTTAATAAATTCAAAGGCTTTTTCTTTTGCAGTGGGTATTTCTCCTGTAATACATCATCAATAGCCTCGACAACTCTTTGTGAAGATTTTCCATCGGCATATGGATGGGCCTGATCAATAAAATTGTTTATATGTGTCATCAAGTCCTGAGGTTTTTTTAGAACATGAGATATGCTTTGTTTTAACTGTTCAGGGTCGGTAATATTGTAGAGATGTGATGAGGGGGAAATATTATTGACTGTTACAACAGGCTTTCTTTGTGTTAAAAACATAGTAATGACTGACGATGTATCGCAAACCATTACATCTGCTTTTTTTAACAGGGGTATAACGTTATCTGTTTCAATAAAAGCCAGGTTCTCATTCTGAATAGATTTATACATATCAACTGTGGCTTGATCCATTTTTGGGTGGAACTGCACAAGCCATTGCCATGTGTCTGAGCGACTAATCGATTTCACGGTGTCAAATATGCTCTGTGCACAGCTCAATCTTTTAGAAAAAGTAGAGCATAGTAAAATAACAGGTTTATCTTCGCGGTTAATTTTAATTCTATTATTGAATAAAGGGTCGAGAGCAGGCCAGCCTGTTTCAATAACATTGAAAAATCCCATTTGTTTTTGAAATTTTTTGAAGGGTCTGGTCGTGTTTGGTCCCTGGGTGCAGTATAGGTCAAAGCCGCCACGTATTTTGAAGTGATCATTTCTTCCTCTGTTATCAAGTTTACCAGCATCAAAACCGTGAAAAATAGCGACTTTTAAACCGGGTAGAAAAGAGGGGATATTATTGGCAGGGGCTAAAATGGCATCAGGGTTATATTTAAAAATATCATCAACGGTGTGAATTGTTTTTTCTTTTGCATCTAGATACTCAGGATTAACTTTGTCGCCTTCTAGAAACCATGTAACGTCATCGCCTCTGGCTAATAAAACTTCCTGTACAGGTCTTAATATGGCAAAACTGTAATTTTGCGAGATATAAAATAGATATTTTTTCATGTGCATGAGTATAATACATTATGATATTCATGGTATGTGTATTAAGGGATCTCTGGTTAAGTCTAGTTAAAATCAGGCGACTATTTTCAGTTGTGATTAAATTATTTGATCAGTAATTTTTGGGCGTATGATTGAGATGAGTATGAAATTAAAAATATCAGCAACGATTATATGTAAAAATGAAGAGGGCAGAATCAGGCGTTGCCTTGAGTCAATAGCATGGGTTGATGAGATCATTGTCGTGGACTCCGGTAGTACGGATAAAACACTTGATGTTGTGGCTGAATATACAGATAAAATATATGTCAATTCAGACTGGCCGGGTTTCGGTCTGCAAAAAAGACTGGCGGTAGAAAAAGCCAGTAATGAATGGGTGCTGGCTCTTGATTCAGATGAGGTTGTGAGTGATGAATTACGAGATGAGATAACACAGTTACAGTGTGATATAGATGAGACTACAGTTTATCGAGTTAACCGGCTAACCTTTTTTTGCGGTAAATTTATTTATCATAGTGGTTGGCATCCAGACAAAATTGTTCGATTATTTAATAAAAAACATTATCAGTATAATGATGCTTTTGTGCATGAAACTGTTGACTGTAAAGGCGCAAAAAAAATAGATTTTAAAGGCAAGCTGTTTCACTATACCTTTGATTCATTGGAAGAGTATATCGATAAAAGAAATAGATATGCTAAAGCCTGGGCTAATAGTCAGCACGAAAAAGGACGTAAAGCGTCTATGTTTGAAATGCTGGTTCGGACAGGATTTGCTTTTATAAGACATTATATATTACGCCTGGGTGTTCTTGATGGGTATCACGGGTTTCTTATTTCAGTAATTCAGATGCAATATACATTCAATAAATATAATTTTCTTAAATTTAAAAATATTTCTAACAATCAGTAACAGATTAATTGTTTTCGTATGCTGCCACAATCAAAAATTTATAAAAAAATATGTATATTGCGTCTTTCAGCTATTGGTGATGTAACGCATGTGCTGCCTGTGATTAGAGCTATGCAGCATCAGTGGCCATCGGCTGAAATTACATGGGTTTGTGGTAAGTTTGAATATAAATTGCTCAAAATAATAAAAGGTATTCGGTTTGTTGTTTTTGATAAGGGGCAGGGCCTTAAAGCTTATCGGAATTTAAGGCGAGAGTTGAAGTTTGAAAAGTTTGATGTGTTGTTGCATATGCAGGTGGCTGCTCGTGCCAATATTGCCAGTATGTGCATTAAAGCTGATATCAGACTTGGTTGGGATAAGGAGCGGTCTAGAGATTTTCATCAGTTATTTGTAAATCACTCTGTAGAAAATCATTATCAACAGCATCAGGTACAGGGTTTTTTATCATTTGCAAGGGAGCTTAATTTAGATGTTTCAGAACCTGAATGGCGTCTTCCCGTTACAGGTGAAGCAAAAAAGTTTTCTGAGAAATATATTGATAAAAATAAACCGGTATTAATCATATCAGCCTGTTCCAGTCATAAGTTACGAAATTGGTTTGCGGATAGATATGCCAGTCTGGCTGAGTATGCAATTAAACAATATGGTATGCAGGTTATATTGAGCGGTGGGCCCTCTGATCTGGAAATGAGTATGGCTAAAGAAATCATACAAAATATGAAAAATCCGGTGCTTAATTTAGTCGGTAAGGATACATTAGAGCAACTAGTGGGATTGTTAAGTGAGGCTACAGTTGTTGTTTCTCCTGATTCGGGGCCTGCGCATATTGCCAATGCGCTAGGAATACCTGTTATAGGGTTATATGCATGTACCTGGAGTAAGCGTAGTGGCCCATATAATTCATTAGATTATTGTGTTGATAAATTTGAAATGGCAGCTGAAACATATTTACATAAATCTGCTGAAAAGCTTCGTTGGGGTACTAAAATAGAAGAGCAGGGTGTAATGGAAATGATAAAAGTGGAAGACGTGTGTAAGCGGCTTGATCAGGTAATTAAAGATTCAAAATATTCGATATAGTTTTTAACAGTAGCTTTATGAGACATTTTGTTGTGTAAAATATCTTTACAGTTGGCTGATATATTAATTAATGCTTTAGGTGAATTGTATAAATTTCGCAGGCTATCCGCTAGAGCGGATATATCAGCAATAGGAACAATATATCCATTTTTTTCATCCGTAATAATCTCCATGCTGCCAGGGTTAGATGATGCTATAACAGGTGTGTTATATGCCAGAGATTCCAATATAACTCTGGGCAGGCCTTCACCTGAGGTGGAAGCCTGTATCAGAATAGTGCTTGCTGCAATAAGCTCTGGTGCGTCATTTCTGTAACCTGCAAGATGAATTCGCCGCTTCATTTTATTATTTTCGAACAGGCTTTTATAAGGCTCTTTATCTATATCTTTACCAACCAGAATCAGATGAAAGTTTTCAAGTTCAGCAAGTAAATTTACCGCCTTTAATACGATGTCTATGCCTTTGTGTGGGCGGGCATTAGTTACACAAATAGCGGTAAAATCACCTTTTTTTATTCCAAACTCACTCAGGTCTGCGGGTTGTTTGTCATACCAGCTTAAGTCGTGTCCTTTATATATCGTTGTTATGTTTTTTCTTTTTAAAACTTTTAAAGAACTCACGTAGTCATAAACATATTTTGATACGCAGATAATACCATCTACCCTGGGGTTTAAAATGCTCAGGTAATTCCCCGGATCATGCCAGTATAGTCCACTGGCTGTGCCTCGGTATACAACCAGCTTAGCATTTGATCCGAGGCAGGCTATTGCTGAGTTTGGAATAGATTTTGAATTGGTTGCATAAACGATATCAATTGACTGATCTTTTATTATTCTACGGATTAATCTGATAGAACTTAAACTGATTTTTTTTATTATGGGTTGTTCGATTACAGTTATATTATGTTCTAAAAATCGCTGACTATAGATTTCATTCTTATGGGTAATAATCGTGACATTATGCCCGGCTTTAGCAAGACCGATATAAATTTCATGTTCAGGGCGCAGGCTATTAAACGAGCTATTGCCTGAAGTACAGGCTAAAATATTCATTGCTGTGCTGTCTCAATATGCATCTGTATATTAGCTATAATCCTGATAAGATTTTTCTTCAACAATATCTGATTTTAAATAAACATTAATACGTTTTTTTACATCAGCGCGTTGATCGTTGGTGACATAAACACTGCGGGCCAGCTCAATAAATTTTTCTTCGAAACGTCGGTCTCTTTCTTCATCGCGAATATCATCTTCGATATCCCAGAGGGTTTCATTGATAGACTTCATCTCATTGCGCAAAGCTGTGATTTCATCATCAGCAGTTACTGCTTCATTCCAGACTTTATTCAGCATTGCCAACTCATTATTAACATTGGCTGTTTTTTCGGCAGATTCAATGCGTTCAGATTTGATTTCAAGAATCGTGATTTTATCGAGCAATTCACCGGGAGAAATGGGGATGAGTATCTGTTTCATAAATTATACGTATTCTGATCTTAAAGGCATATTATAAATGTAATTTAAAACAGATGCTTAATTTTTTGATTAACTGGCTAAAACATTATAATCTCTAATGCCTGTAAAGATGAAGGTTGTGACATGGAAATTGAAAGTTATCTTGCCCGCATAGAGCTGTTGGACTATGTGGTGGTTGGTGCCAATTTATTATTGCTGGTATTTGCGCGATTAATATTGAAGCTGTTTCAGGCCGATGGTGCCAATAAACCGGCCTTTGTCTTAAAGGTTCAGGCTTTTAGAGCGCTAAATTTATTAATAATTCTGACTTATGGCTACAGCAATATCTATCATGAGTCATTATCTGGCGGGATTGGCTTAAAGCTTATTTCAATCTGGGTCATTATCTATTTGTCCTATTTAATGAAGCAGATTTTCAGTTTCTGGGTGCGCAATAAATATGGTAAGTTGCGTGATATTAATGGTGAAAAGAAAAGCATTGAGACATATACCAGTCGTTTGTTGAGCCTGTTAGCAGGTGTGGCAATTTTTGTTATTGCGCTCATTTCAATTGTTAATGTACTTGAATTCAATAGTTTGCTACAGGCAGGGGGCGTGCTCGGCATCATCGGAGTATTTCTGGCGCTCACCCAAAATGCATGGGCACCGGATATTATCAGTGGTTTGATCTTTCTCAATAATGGCATGATTGAGGAAGGTGATGTTATTGAGCTGGATGATAATGGTGTCTTTATCGGTGTTGTTTATAAAACTAAAATGTTTCACACAGAGATATTAAATCTAGTAAACAATCATCGAGTAATGCTTAAAAATGCACGTTTACGGGAATTTACAATACAGAATTTATCTAAATTTGCGTCAGCAAAAGGTTTAAGAGAAGTGCTGGTATTTAAAATTGGCTATGATGTGCCGCGTGATAAAGTGAAACAAATGTTTGCGCAGGCGGAACAAAACTTGAAAGATGATTGTGGTATAACGCAGGTTGAAGATAGTAAATTTGAAATTGGGCTATTGAATACAGCTGATTACGCATTGGAGTGGGCGGTGTATTATTATACGAAAGATATAAAAAACCTGCTTAAAAACAGGCAGGCTATTCGGGAATGTATTTTAGCCAGTGCAGATGAACTTAATATTTCTTTGGCAACGCCATTAATGATGAAAAAAATGGTGAACTGAAATTATGTATAAAAAAATATTAATGTTAGTCGCTGTTATGTTGTTTGTTAGTTTATCTTCGTGTGCAAGTGTTGAGCCATGGCAACGCGGTAATTTATCGAAAAAAGAAATGCAGTTTAATTCGAATAAAGTCAGCTCGGCGATGGATACACACTTTTATTATAGTAAAGAAGGCTCCAGTGGGGGCAGTGGATTTAGTGGTGGTGGCTGTGGGTGTAACTAATGGCTAATTCATCTATTAAAATCGGTTTATCTTCAGCCTGCTATTGTTTACTTGGCACATCTGTAAGCGCAGAAACTAAACCCTGGTATGTTGATTTGGGGGCGATGAATTATATTGAGCAAGATCGTAATACCGGCATCGAGTTAATGCTAAACGGTCGGCGTGAGTTGCAAGATGGCGATGCAATTTCATTACAGCTTGATTTTGATGTGATTACGGGTGCAACACCGAATGGTGCTACTGCGAGTAATGTGCCACAAACATTTACCATGGCATCGGGTATTGGCAGTTATCAGGTAGATGCAAATGAATTACCCGCAGATGATACTCATATGGACACGCGCATGGCATTTAGCTTTCTTTATGAGTCAATGCTAAAGAATGATTTTAAAATAAATTATACATCCCATATGTCAATGGAGTTTGATTACCTGTCGCTTGGGGGTGGACTTGAATTTTTACAGGATTTTTATCAGCACACAACAACATTGCTGGGCGGTATTAATTTTGAATATAATCGCGTGCATCCGGTTGGTGGTGTGCCAATTGACTTAGCCTCTATGGCACCACCCGGTGTATTGCAGCCGCGTAAATCTACTAGTGCAACCCGGCGCCAATCCGGGTTTCATATCGGGATTAATCAAATCATTGATAAAAATTCCTTAATGCAAATTAAATATGCATGGGCGAATGCCTCGGGTTATTTAACCGACCCTTATAAAATTTTGAGTGTGATTGATGATGAAAATATTACACAATTGGGGCGAACGCTGGATTATGTTTATGAAAGTCGCCCCGGGCAACGCGAAATTCAAAATATTTTCTTTGCTTATAAACGTAATTTACAGGGTGACGTGCTTGATTTTTCCTATCGATATTACTGGGATGAATGGGATATAAATTCAAATACATTGGATATGAAGTATCAATACAAATTAAACGATCAATATTATCTGCAGCCGCATTTCAGGTTTTATGATCAAAGTGCAGCGTCCTTTTATGAGCACAGTTTAAAAAACAGTGAATCATTTGATTATGCCAGTGCGGATTTCAGGCTGGCCGCCTTTAAAGCGTATACGCTTGGAATTAGATATGGAAAATCACTTGCCAATGGTCGAGAGCACAGTATCGGGCTTGAGTATTATACGCAGCGAGGTGAGAGCCATCCGGATTCTGCAATAGGGTTACAAAAAGAGCAGGACCTTTTTCCGAGTTTGAATACGCTGATTATTACCTGGAATTATTCGTACTACTGGTAGTGAGTAAGTTTAGATTATTATGCAAATAGACTCAGGCATAGTCGCTATTCGGGCTATTCGGGTTGCGATTTTATCCGGCTGTTTTATATTTCAAACCTCAGTTGTCCCCTCACCCCATCCCTCTCCCAAAGGGAGAGTGGCTTTGTGACAGCACTTATTTCAGAGGGTTTTAAATTTACGGCGGCTAATGCCAAGTAAACCGATCAGGCCCGATCCGAATAACCAGACAGCTGCGGGAAGCGGAACTGCACTGGGCGCCGAAACATTCAGTAAGCGTGTGCTGAAACTGGTGGCACCAAAATCATTTCCTGCGGTGATAATAAACGCCCCGCTTAAATCAAAGTAGTTTGCATCGGTGAGTACCGAAAGAAAATATCCTTCATCCGGTGGTACAATTAATGAAGGTGAATAGCGATAGTCGAGTCGATTACCACTGACACTCCGGTCTACGCTGTCAGGTCCGATATTTCCCAGGCCATCTGTGCGGTAGTCAATATCGGTGGTGAACCCGTCAAAACCCAGCATACTAAACCCTTCAATCCAGGCTACCCCGCTGGGGTTATTCAGGTCGCGTAACCGTGGCGCAAAAATTAACTCGCCGGTATTGTTTGATCTAACCACTCTATCCTGAACATTGCCGGTAACTAACGTATTGCCGAGGTTATCATTGATCTGAAAAGGGATGAGCTGATCCCGAATAACAACACCACCAAGATCCGGGTTGGCGGCAAAGGTGGTGCCTGAAAGCAGGCTGCCCGCACCGGGTAGCACGGATACGGCAAAAGTTGTTTGAGAGCTGAGCAGGCAAAAAAATCCTGATAGTGCCAGTGCGAGTTTTTTTGTGAAAGTTAATGACATAGTTTTTCTCCTTTAAACATTTATGTTTTAAACTATTTTCTTTTGCTAATAAAAGCAGATTAATATTAACCCCTGAAATTAATTTAAATAAGGTTGGTTTGGATTATGTTGGAATAGGCTTTATTGGATGATAGATGTAGGAATAAGATTACATTCACACGATATGTTATTTTATATCATGAAAAAATTGTAACCAGCTTATTCAATCCCTTCGAGCTTTCGATATAATGTTCGTTCACTAATCCCCAGTTTCTGGGCCAGCTCACTTTTATTTTGATAACGGGTTGCTGCCCACAGCAAATATTTCTGTTCTAATTCTTTTAAACTAATCAATATTAAATTCATTACCAATGCACGCACCACTAAAGTTGAAGATGGTACCATGTTTGTGGAGGAGTTAAATGATAAAGGTGAAGTGATAAAAGAACATGAATTACCCTTTGTTTATAATATGATGCTGCCCGCATTTAAGGGTGTAGATGTGGTTACAAATGTGGAGGGTTTGTGCAACCCCCGCGGCATTGTAATGATTGATGAAAACCAGCGCAACCCGAGCTATAAAAATATTTATGCAGCAGGAGTGTGTGTAGCAATTCCACCTGTGGAGCCAACAGCAGTGGCCACCGGCGCACCAAAAACGGGTTATATGATTGAATCGATGGCAACCGCTATTGTTAAAAATATCAAGAGCGAACTGGCAAATGAAATACCTTCAGCGGTAGCGACCTGGAATGCAATTTGTTTAGCTGATATGGGTGACACGGGTGCGGCGTTTGTTGCTCTGCCACAAATTCCTCCTCGAAATGTGACCTGGTTTAAAAAAGGCAAGTGGGTGCATCTGGCAAAAATTGCATTTGAAAAATATTTTATTCGTAAGATGCGTAAAGGCAATACGGATTCAATTTATGAAAGTTATTTACTCGGTGCAATGGGTATTAAAAAACTCGATGAGTAATCTTCACGAATACATTTTAAATAAATGTGTTCGAATCTAATTTCATTGCAATGAAATATTAAGGCTAGTGGTTCATCACAGGGAAAAGCCTTCTTTTTAAATTTAGAGTTTATTCGATTTTATAATCAGCAGGGTTTTAATTTTAGTGAAAATTTTGACGGGGCCATCGTGAGCTGAAGATCGCTCCTACAAAAAATACTGTAGGAGCGATCTTTAAATCACGATGGGGCCGATTTAAAGGCGAGGATTGATCTAACAAAGGCAGGTGTATTTACTGTCGAATCCCCACGCCCCGGTTAAGTAAATACATGGCATAAGAAAACAGCACCACCGTGAACCCTAAAATAATAACAATAGCGGTGGTTAAATCCGTGTCACTATTACCAATCATGCCATAACGAAATGAGTTAACCATATAAAGAATTGGGTTAGCCAAAGACACGGTTTGCCAGAATTCGGGCAGCATATCAATGGAATAAAAAATGCCGCCAAGATAAGTGAGCGGAGTTAAAACAAAGGTCGGAATAATGCTGATATCGTCAAAACTATTGGCGTAAATAGCGTTAATTAATCCTGCAATGGAAAATAGCGCTGCGGTGAGAAAAAATATTAGCAGAGTTAGTGAATAGCTATAAATATTAATATCTGAAAAATACATCGCAACGATGGTGACTACCACTCCGACAATAATTCCACGAGCAACGCCACCAGCAACATAGCCGATTAAAATCAAATAATTTGGAGTAGGTGATACCAGTAATTCTTCAATGCTTTTTTGAAATTTGGCACTATAAAAAGATGATACGACGTTACCATATGAATTAGTAATAACCGCCATTAAAATCAAACCGGGTACAATATAATCCATATACTTATAGCCATTAATATCACCGATTTGCGAGCCAATCAAGTTTCCAAAAATAACAAAATACAGCGCCGTAGTAATAGCCGGCGGTAATACAGTTTGTATCCAGATGCGAATAAAACGTAAATACTCTTTAATGATAATGGTTTGCAGTGCGTTAAACTTTTCAGCCCAGGTCATGTTTTTAATCCGTCTTAATTATTGGCTTGCTAAATTATCGGTTTGTGCGGTTTGTTGTAGTGTTTCGATCAAGTCTGAATTATTCTGGTTTTTTTCCAATAAGCACATAAATAATTGTTCAAGCCGGTTGGTCTTGTTGCGCATACTTAATACGTGAATATTATTTTCAGACAGTAATTTAAATAAACTATTAAAATGACTTTTTTCATCGAGACTAATTTCAAGTGTGCTTTCATCAATCATTTGAATATTAAATGCTGCCAGTTCATTATTTTGCAGGTAGCTGGCATCAGTAATGGGCGACTGCAAATAAAGAATAAAGGTTTCAGTATTTAGCTGGCTAAGCAAAGACTTCATGCTGGTGTCTTCAATGGTGCGGCCATGGTCAATAATGGCGATGTTTTTACACAGGCTTTCGGCTTCTTCTAAATAGTGAGTGGTTAAAATAATGGTGGTGCCCTGTTGATTTATTTTACTTAAAAAGTCCCACATAGATCGCCTAATTTGAATATCGACGCCGGCGGTGGGTTCATCAAGAATCAGCAGTTTAGGCTGATGGATTAATGCGCGGGCAATCATCAGCCGGCGCTTCATGCCACCGGATAATTCCCGTGCCATTACATTGCGTTTATCCCACAGTTCTAATTGCTTTAAATAAGTTTCAGCGCGTTGGTAGGCCAGTGTTCGAGGGATGCCGTAATAGCCGGCCTGATTAACCAGAATTTCAATCACCAGTTCAAACTGATTAAAGTTAAATTCCTGGGGCACAAGCCCGATGCAGGATTTGGCCTGTGCCTGATGGGTGTCATAATCAAAACCAAAGATTTTAACATTGCCCGAGGTTTTGTTAACTAGCCCGGAAACGATACCAATGGTGGTGGATTTGCCGGCGCCATTGGAGCCGAGCAGGGCGAAAAAATCACCTTCGTTAACTTTAAGGTCCACGCCTTTAAGGGCTTGCGTGCCGTTCTTATAGGTTTTTTGCAGATTGCTAATTTCCAGAGCATACATAGTTTTTAAGCCGAACGAGTCTTTTAATAAGTTATTGATTATATATGAGTATTTAACCGCTTATCAGGTAAAACTTGAAAAAACACAAAAAAAATCATACGATTGTCTTATATTTTTAGGCGAAGACTAAGTATAATATATATCAGTAAAATCAATAAAAAAGTCATTATAATTTAAGTGTCGTTCTTAATGGCACATTTCAGCCAGTACAGGTATTAATATGGGAACCAAAGGATCAGCCAACCGCCAACGCATCGTCGATGCGGCTGACCATCTGTTTTATTCCCGTGGTTATAATCAAACCTCTTTTAGCGATATTTCTGACGAAACCGGTATTCCCCGGGGCAATTTCTATTATTACTTTAAAACCAAAGAAGATATTTTAGCGGCAGTGGTTGATGCTCGCTTAGGTGAATTTAAAGCAATGTTGCTAGCGGTTGAAAAAGATACAACTGATCCATTGCAACGTTTACATGCCCTGAGTCGGTTTCCGTTAGAGCATGAAGAGCAGGTGTTGCAATATGGTTGCCCGATTGGCTCATTAAGCAGTGAGCTGGTGAAAGAGCAGGACACCGAAATTTCGCAGGCACGCTTAACCGCAGTATTTGATTGTTTAAAAAACTGGATTGAAGAACAGGTCAATCAAATGCAAATAAATAAGCAGAGCGACGAAGTGGCTAAAGATATGCTCGCAAAATTGCAGGGCGTTATTATGATTGCTAATGTTTATAAAGACGCCGCATTTTTACACCGTGGTGTAAAAGATATTCAGAGCTGGCTTAATCAAAGTTTAAGTAATTAGGTATTAGTATGACGCAGAATATAGAATATTCAGATCCCTATGTAAAACGTTTTAAAGAAGGGCGTTTTGAATCATTAATGCGCTGGCCTCAACTAGAAACCTTCTGGAATAATTTACGTCCACAAATTGATGATAGCTGGTATATTTATGCGATTGGCGAAAGCGCACCATTGGAAACCAGCAGCAAAGAAAGTGTACTGAAATTTATTGATGAAATTGATCAGTTACTGCGTAAAGAGCATGAAGAATCATATTGTGGAATTGTGTATGCGGATGACCACCAAAACCCGGATTTTATAAAAATATTTGACCCGAATAATTTAGGCGTAAGTTGTGGTTTTAGTGACAACCCGCCTTTACCCGGTTGGGTAATGTCAAAAATGCAACCGGTTGATTTAGAGGAAGCATTACAACCAGCGAATAATCGTCGACGTTGGTGGCAGAAGATTTTTGCTTAAGTATTCGTGTATATTTTATTAGGCCAGTAACTATCCAGAACTTTTAGCGCAGCAATAATATAGGCTGTTGCTAATGTGATTAGAAAAATTCTATTAATAAATAATGCGCTAAAGTTTGTGCCTTCAGCCATGCTACCGTTTACCAGTATGAGTAAAGCAATAAAGGCTGAGCCATAATATTTAGCCGTTGGTTGTTCAGAGAAAATATTACGGCCAAAATACAAAGTCGTTAAAAGCATTAATGTTATATAAAAATAATATTCCGGCACTGCTACAATTAACCAGTAAAAAACCATTGCGCATACACCACCGAGCAAGGTGGAAATTAATGAGTTTCTTCCAGCCTCTTTACCCGCACTTAATTCTGGCTTTAAAATAAACAGAGCTGAAAAAATCATCACCAGTAAATAATCCATCAAATTGAAAATAATAAATACACTTGCGATAGGAAAGATAACTAATGTACTTTTTAATGCGCTTTGAGCAGCAGTCAGCGAATAAATATTTTGAAATCCCGGCGCCTGTGGAAATTTTGTGAATTGTGGGTCTGGCACAAGTAAGTAAGACACCCAAACCATAATAACCGTCAGGCAACCCGATAGTACAAACCCAAAAGAAAAACCAATAGCTAATCCTTCATTTGAATTAGCCAGCATGGGTAATAATAAAACGGCAATCATGCTCATTAATGTTAGCCAGAAAGAACCGCCGCGATTTAAATAATAATATAAATGAAACAGCACCAGCCCCAGCATTAAAAGATAAGCCATTGGATATTGTAAAAAAAACAATGAAAATACCAGACCAAGTGCAAAGGCTATAATTGTGTTTTTCATATTGCGGATGCCCGCATTCAGTGACGGCATGGGTAAAGGAAGGGCTAATAAAACTGATGTTAAAACCGGCATTAAAAAAGCCAGTGGCCAGTTAATGCCATAGGCGAGGGCAACCGCCAGGGTTACGCCAACAGCAAACCGAATGCTACGAATACTGGTTTGATCCTGGCTAACTATGTACAGCCAGTTTTTTATAGAAGACAGTGGCTGGCCTACATTAATAGACATACGAGAACCAGCTCAATACCCGAATCCATATCCAGCCCAGAGAATTTATAATCCAGTTATTACCGGTATAAATAAGTACATCGGCTTGTCCGCCCAGTCGACGATAACCGGCGGCACTATTGTCATCAAAGCTAATAATAACCGGAAAGCGTTGAGCATCACGCAACCAGCCAGATTTTCCTGCTACTGAAGCGAGGCCCCCAACACTACTGCTATCGCCACTATCCACAGCAAAGCCGACACTGCTTACGGTTCCTTTAAATATTTTTCCCGGTGCAACGTCAAGAGTAATGTCGACAGAATTTCCAGGTTTAATATTGGCGATATTATTTTCACGCAGGTTGGCCTGTATCCAGATATTGTCTATTTCAATAAAGGTCATTTGCGGCGAACCGGCAGTGGCATATTGGCCGATATCTATTTGCAGGTTAGTAATACCACCCAATGAAGGCGCAACAATTGTAGTTCGGCTTAAATCTAGCTGGGCTTTTTTTAAGGCAGCAATGGCAGAGCGAATACGCGGGTTTTTATTGTCCTTCTCACCCAGTGCCTGTTTGGCTTTTTCGAGTTGCGCTTGTGCGCTCATTAATTGAGCTTCAGCTGACTTTACTTTTGCACGCGCTTTATCACCATCTGATTTGGATAAAACGTTTTGCTCTTCCAATTCATAAACCCGCACACTTTGTACTTTCATATGTTCAAGGTGAGTTTCTGCTTCAACAACACCGGCTTGTGCAGTGGTTACAGTTGCGGTGCCTGCACCTATTTCCTGGCCTGCCAACTCCAAATTTGATTCTGCATTTTCAACAGCTAATTCATAATCGGATGGATCAATTTTAAAAAGCGTATCTCCCGGTTGAACCAGTTGATCTTTATTGACATTAATCTCAACAACTCTTCCGGATACCTGCGAGACGATGGGAACAACATAAGCCTGTACCCGAGCCTGATCGGTCCAGGGTGCGATACGATCAGCAATGACATACCAGGAAAATAAAAACAGGACAACATATAAAACGTATTTAGATATTTTACGTACCGGGTCGGCCGTATTTTCTACTGAGGCTGCTGTGTTTTCTTGTTGTTTGTTTTGCGGAGCTATATTTTCTGACATTTTAGTTTCCGTAATTTAGTCATCAAAACACATCTGTAGTTACAGGTGTTTCATTAGCTCCTCTCACAAGAGAGGGGCAAGGGGCAGAGAGATAGTTATAAAGTTAATATTTATGCCGATGTTTCAGGTGCTGATTCATTATCATTAAGCCACTTCATAAATAACTCATAACCCAATGCAAGAATAATGGCCCCAACAAATAAGCCAATGATTCCAGACATCATCATACCGCCAATCGCACCCAATAAAATAACTAACATCGGTGTCGACATACCGCGGCCAAGAAATAAAGGTTTTAAGAATCCGTCACTTGCACTAACAATCAGGCAGTAGATTAAAAAGATAACTGCGGGTGTTGTTTCGGCAACTGAAAAAACATAAGCACTCACAAAACCTAACACAATAATGGGTGGCAACTGTGCAATTGCGAGCACCAGTATTACCACTGTCCAGAGTCCCCAGGCGGGAATATCCATTACCATCATACCAACGGCAGAAAGTGTTGCCTGTATCATGGCGACACCCAGTACACCCTGAGCCACACTGCGAATAGTGGCTTTTGCTAAATCGGTATATTCTTTACCGGTTGCAATACAGGTGAGCCGGTTGAATAATTTAATAGTGAAACTATAAGCGCCTTCTGCATTAGCGAGCAATATGCCTGAAATAATAATGGACAATACAAACTGTAAAATAGTACCGGCCGCACCCGCCGCGCCTGCAATAATTGCTTTACCTGCTTTTTTGGTTTCGGTTTGATATTTTATCAATGTATCTTCTAAATTTTCTGATGCCTGAAACCAGAGAGCGTGCGTTTTTTCGCCGATTAAAGGCCATTCTTTAACACTGTCATTGGGTGGTGGAATTTCTAAAGTACCTGCTTCGTATCTCTCACTAATAATTGCCGATGTATCAATAACCGAATTTGAAATCATCACTGTTGGGGTAATTAATAACGACAATGTTAATAGCGTATAAACAACAGACGCCAGTTTATTTTTATCACCTAAAGCAGATTTGAGTTTTTTAAATAAGGGATAAATAGCAACTGCAATAATGGCTCCCCAGATAACAGGTAAAATAAAGGGTTTAATGATATTAAAGCAGTAAGCCGTTAGCAGCACTAACAAGCCGATGCGAATGGAAGCCTCAATTGTATTTTTTGTGAAGTCAGAAGTATTCATTTTTATCCTTTAACGCTTTATCGAGAAATTTTATTAATTCTATTATTCAATGCCACTATCAACAAGATAGTAACCATAATATTATATTATAAATCGTTCTAGTTATATTTATTGTTCAGACCAAACTGCAAATTCATTTCCAGCAGGTTCAGAAAAATGAAATCGCCGGCCACCAGGAAAACTGAATATTGGCTTTATTATAGTGCCGCCTGCCGCTTTTATTTTAGCTTGTGTTTCTTCTATATTTTTACTGTAAAAAACTATGAGTGCTGCTCCTGTATTTGTAGAGGAGCTTAAGTTAGCTTTAAAAAAGCCACCATCGAGACCCTGGTTTGAAAATGCAGTGTACTCGGGGCCAAAGTCCTGAAACTCCCAGCCAAATGCCTGAGTGAAAAAACGCTTGGTTTCTTCTAAGTTTTTTGATGGCAACTCGACATAATTTATTTTTTCATGTTCATTCATTTTATGTTTCCATTTTTCACATACGAGATTTACAGTTTTTTATATTTTGTCTTCAATGTCATAATGTTCACATAAATAATGCATTATATTATCTGATTCTTTTTCACTGATATAACCAAATAACATATTAGATTCAAGATATGATAATAAAAAGTTAATAGAGTAAGAGACTGGTTCATCGTCATCTTGTGATTTTAGATCTTCAGCAAGTGTTAGAACTACTGCTTCTAGCACTTCACATATCTCTTTTTCATCATCTATATTACGCTGCATTGCAGCTAAATCAGGGGCATAACCAATCAACTCAATTTTTTCGTTTTCTTTTAATGACGGGTAATGATCATCTAATAATTTCCAGGCAACCTCTAAAGCAATAAATGCTTCTTCTGCCCATTTTTCAGTAGTGTCAGGCGTTTTTTTCATATCTTATTTTTGCGCTTAAACGTTAATCGGCAGAATGTTAAATATATCGTGAAAAACCTTGGCCTTTTAAACATTCTCTGTGCTAGAGTTTGGATGATTATTTTTTATGGCTAATGTAAAGCAGTAGCCCGTAGTTTTAAAGATGCTACGGGCCGCACTTATTCTTTATGCATTAACACGTGTTTTATTGGCTTAAAAAATAATTAACCATTAATCAATTAACTATTAACCAATACAAAAAGGAGCAGCCTATAGAGAATCCAATAAACTAAACCTTATAAAATAAAATCGCTGACCTAAGGTGCTACAACACCAAAAGCCAGCTAACCACAACAACCTTCTAAAGAGGTAATTATGGCTGAACTTGATTCTACGCTACGAACTCCCTTTGCCAAAAGGAAATTCGCTGCAAAAACAAACTTTTTTACATCACCGACCAATACGCCGGCCCATTTAACAGAGCCTGCTCGTATTATAAGCGGCGCACAGTCTGTGCCCGAACTTTCAAAACTACTAAACGAAACCCTACCCACAACACTGGAAACCCTGCGCTCGCATGTAAATTACCTGCTGCGTATACCCCTGCCCGTGGGTGAGAAAAATCGCTTGTTATTGAAATATTGGGCAATGGAGTGCCGGCTCGACGCGGTGTGTTTGTTGCTTGATGAAGCACAGGCAAGTGGAGTTGTGCTGGCTGAAAATGAGATAGATCTACCGCACCTTGATCTTTCAAATTTTTCGCTGACACACCTTAATTTGCAAAACCTTGATTGGGCAGAGTCGTACTAGCTAGTGGTTGTTTAACTGGTAGATGCAGGTTAGTCGCTCGGTGCCCCCCTGTGTAAGGCTGGGTGCCGGGTTTCCTTAAGATCTCCCCCTTAGAAAAAGGGGGGCTAAGGGGGATTTATCTTTGCTTTTTAGATTGTGGCGCAGTTCAAAGTCATTGGATACCAGCCTTCGCTGGTATGACGTAAAGGAAACGAGATGATCTTAATGTTTACTGATTACCCTTCGCGTTTTCTTTTTCTTTTACGTTTTTTATTTTAAACATTTATTCAACGAGGATAAAATGAAACAACAGAAAGCCGTGTTTCTAAAAGATCGTTTTATTGGAGCGATTAAAAAGGGTGAGTTGGGAGTGATTGATGATCAGGGTGTGGTGTTTACTTTAAAAGAGTTTAAAGTTGTATTTTGCGATATTAAAACAGATTATATAAATTCTTTTTTACCCGCAGCAACGATCGAGCCAGGACGCGAGATGATAAGCCGTACGAAGTTTTTATTTCGGATTCGTAAAGGCGTTTATCGGGTGCATCCGGATTTGTTAGGTGAGTTGGAGTGAGTTTTTAGGTTTTTTCTAAAGCTAGTGAATTTATCGATTGTTATCATTCTTACAACTGCCTTCTTTATAACTTATCACCTTATGATCTGCACAGGCGCTACACGCTGAAGCATAGGTTTTAATGTCAGAACTATTTAATTTTGCACAGACAGGAATATACTCCATTGTGCAAACTTGCGGCCGAATTTTTGGGCAGCTTGTAAACGATTGTTCATTGGTGTTTGACGGATTTTTTCTATATTGATTTAATTCGTTAAGTAACCACTGTTGTGTTTCTAGCGTTTTTTTGCCAGGGCATGTCACCGTATAGTGATTTCCACTAAGGGTGCTTTTAGTGGCTGAGTATTGAATAAAATCTTCAGTGCTTTTTATGTCGTTACGATAATAATCATATTTTTTTTGAATGTGTTTTACGCCGTCTTTACCATTGTGCTCAGTGCCATTTCTACGAATAGTGCAGGAGGTGTTTTTTATGAAATTTAATAAATGCTGGACTTCATTTATCTGATTTTGTGGAACATCAGAAAAAGCCTGGAAAGGTGATATCAGGCATAAGATAAAAAGTATTTTTTTCATATTTCACATTAAAACCGAATAGTGTTGATTTGCAACGTATATTATCACGATATTACTGAATGATTAATAGATCTAAATTTAGAACAAAAAAAAGAAAGCACAATGTGCTTTCTTTTTTTTAAACTTGCTAATTACGTTAATTAATTCATAAAATGTTTGCGTAGAAAGTAATCGACACTCACTCGACCGGCACCAAAAAATAACAGTGGCAGCAGCATAATAAAATAGGTTGCAGCAAATTCAATGCCGTTTTTTAACACGGTAATGCTACCGGTTTCAGTTAACCACTCATAGTTGCCGTGCTCTTCGAGAAGGCTACGCGCTGCATCTCTGCGCTCTACTGCCTGTTCAATTAAATCCATGCGCCATTCCCAGGGAACGGTGAGGGTAGTCTCGGGAAGTGCGTGCCAGCCATTGCCCCAGTGAGCCGTCACTGCAGCGACGACCATAGTGACCATTAATGGCACGGAAAACCAGCGGGTAGCGAAGCCAATTAAAATGGCGATGCCACCAAAAAATTCAGTGCCGCCAGCTATTACGGCCATTAAATCAGGGAAGGGCAGTCCGAGGTATTCGCCAAAAAAGTTGGCAGTGTTTTCCAGATCGGCGAGTTTTCCAGCGCCGGCGATAATGAAAATGGGTGCTAAATAAATTCGCAATAATAAAGGTGCAGTAAAGTCGAGTAATTTTATTTTATCGAGTAATAACGCTTGAGCATCTGACATCAGGTCGATGAGCTTATTCATGGGAGGGCCTTTATTTTATAGGGTTGATTAAATTGACTCTCGTATAGCGCATTAGTTCATAATTGTAGGGGCTAATTATCGGGTGAAATATCTTCGCATTTTTTCTCAAAGATATTCTGTGGGTAGAGTTCACTTAATGATTTAGAGCGACCACTGGCCTGTACAATTCTGGCATGATCACGGTTAAGTTCGCGGGGCGATTTTACACCACAGGAATGGCCTATAACCCCAACTTCATAAATAATGTTTTGAATGTAGTGGGTGACCCGCCAGGATTTTTGGGTGTGAACCAGACCTCGTTGTAGTTTTTTATCGTGGGTTGTAATACCCGTAGGGCAGGTGTTTTTATCGCACTGCAATGCCTGAATGCAGCCCAGCGCAAACATAAAACCACGGGCAGACACAATGAAATCAGCTCCCATGCATAATGCCCAGGCCACTTCAGCCGGGGTAATTAATTTACCCGAGGCAATTACTTTTACATGATCTCGCAGGCCGTGACATTCTAACTTATCAATTACTAACGGCAGGCTTTCCTGAATCGGCAAACCTACATAATCAATTAAACTCATGGGGGCCGCGCCGGTGCCACCGGTTGAGCTATCAATGGTTATAAAATCGGGTGCATATTCTAAACCACGTTGCTGTATTTTTTTACACAGCTCATCAATCCAGCCATAGGCACCAATCACCACTTTAAAGCCTACTGGTTTGCCGGTGACTTCACGAATGTGATAAATCATATCTAATAAATCATCATTGGATGTGATATCAGGATGACGGTTGGGGCTGATCGAATCTTCACCCTGTGGGATGCCTCGAATCGAGGCAATTTCGGCGCTGACTTTTTCACCGGGAAGAATGCCACCCTTACCCGGTTTTGCACCCTGGCTGAGTTTTATTTCAAACATTTTTACCTGCTCAATTGCGGCCATCTCCTTGAGTTTTTCATCCGATAAGTTTCCCTGCTCATCTCTAACTCCGTATTTTGCAGTGCCAATTTGAAACACAATATCCGCACCACCTTGCAGATGATAAGGGGATAATCCACCTTCGCCGGTATTCATCCATGCGCCAGCTTTAAAGGCGCCATAAGATAATGAAATGATTGCGGGCTTTGAAAGTGCACCAAAACTCATGCCGGAAATATTGAAGATAGATGCGGTGGTATAGGGAGTGGCGCAGGTCTCACCAATGGTGACGGGTTTGGGTTTAACGGCGTCTTTACCTAAGGTTGGGAATGGGCAGTTAACAAAAATAACCGTGCCCGCGGGTTTTAAATCGCGGGTTGATCCAAAGGCAACGGTATTGCTGATATTTTTTGCGGCTCGATAAACCCATGAGCGTTCGGCTCGGTTGAAGGGTAGTTCTTCTCGATCCATGGTGAAAAAGTATTGACGAAAAAATGTACCTAGATGTTCAAACCAGTATCTGAAGCGTCCAATGACCGGGTAGTTACGCCGAATGGCGTGGACGGTTTGATTGCGGTCGATAATATAAATAACAATTACAATGATGGCACCTGCACCAATTGAGGTTACAAATAAAATCGCAAGTATTTCGAGAATGCCCTGAGATAAAGGAATTTCGTGCATATTTATTCATCTGATTTATTGTGTTGTATACATAAAATAGCAGTAAATAATGCAGTTTGCAGGGCGGCCTGTTTCTGGCGTAGCTAGTTTTAGTTAAATTTTCGATATCAAAAACCGGATAGCCAAAATGAAAAAGCCTCGAAAACTATATAGTTTTCGAGGCTTTTAATTTCGAGTCTGAAAAATCAGATATCGAATGTGTTTAGCAAAAGGCTATATTACATTTTGCCGCCACATTTACCTTCACCACACTTGCCTTTTTTGCCTTCAGCTTTTTTGTCGCCGCCACATTTGCCTTTCTTGTCGCCACCACACTTACCTTTTTTACCTTCGGCTTTCATTTTGCCGCCGCATTTACCTTCACCACACTTACCTTTTTTACCTTCGGCTTTCATTTTGCCGCCGCATTTACCTTCACCACACTTACCTTTTTTACCTTCGGCTTTCATTTTGCCGCCGCATTTGCCTTCACCACACTTACCTTTTTTACCTTCGGCTTTCATTTTGCCGCCACATTTGCCTTCACCACACTTTCCTTCGCCACATTTGCCTTTTTCTGCAACTGTGATTTGGCCAGTGTCTGCATTACTCATGCCGAAAGGGTTTTCAGTTGCCATAGTCATTGGGCTGAACGCCATTACAAATAAAAAGCTGATTGCTGAAATTAATGATTTATTAAGTAGATTGGTCATATTATTTTACCTATGGGTTGGTTTAAGGAGCTGAGTTTATCCTGATTTATTCCTAATTGACATAAAATTAGACGGGAGGATTTACTACCTGTTCACATTTTTTAACATTCTGATGGAGTTAGACAGAGTAATTTATTCAAGTTCCATAGAACGTGTTTTTTTATATATATAAGTTAAATCTGATGTATTTATTATCCATCGAAGGTGCAGCGTATTTCTAATGAATTTTATTGCTTGAGTAAGTTTTGTAATGATTCAAGATAAGCATTTTCATCGGGTTGCTGATTATTTGATTGTGCTGACCACATAGCTTCAGCCAGACATTCAATCATGCTGTGTTCGGTGTCATGAGGTGAGCCTTTCTTTAATAACAGTTGCTGGTATATTTGATTGATACCCGCCGGACGGTTAGTCGCAAGTTGCTCGCGTAGCCCTAAATGCAAGCCCATATGAAGAAACGGATTGGTTTCACCCATCTCGGGTAAAAAATCTTTATCTAGTTGCAGCACAAAATCATGATATTCCGGGTGCTCTTTAATGACGCTGGCAATTTGAGATTCCAGTGGGCTTAAATTTTGTTGTTGTTGAAATTTCTGCCACGCTGTTTTATACATTTGCCGGAGCTGGTTTCTATCGGTACCAAACATTATTCAATATTCTTCTGTTTAAATTCGCAAAGGTCTTCGATTATACAGGAACCACAGCGGGGTTTTCGAGCAATGCAGGTATAGCGACCGTGTAAAATAAGCCAGTGGTGTGCATCCAGCATATATTCTTCGGGCACAAATTTAAGTAATTTTTTTTCAACTTCGAGTACGGTTTTACCCGGTGCAATTTTGGTGCGATTGGATACGCGAAAAATATGGGTGTCCACTGCAATAGTCGGGTGACCAAAGGCAGTGTTGCGAATCACATTGGCAGTTTTTCTGCCAACACCGGCGAGTGCCTCGAGTGCTTGCTGGTCGTCGGGCACTTCTGAGTTGTGTTGTTCGATTAACATTTTGCAGGTGATAATAATATTTTTGGCTTTGGTATTATAAAGTCCTATCGTCTTTATATATTTTTTTAAGCCGCTTTCACCAAGCTTTAAAATTTTTTCAGGAGTATTGGCAACCGCAAATAATTTTCGTGTAGCTTTGTTAACGCCCTTGTCGGTAGATTGCGCAGATAAGGCAACGGCGACTAATAATTCAAATGGTGTTGAATATTCTAATTCAGTGGTTGGCTTTGGGTCTTCGGCCTGCAGGCGTGAAAATATTTCACGGCGTTTTAATTTATTCATTTTTAATTAAACATAAAGTTAATTTACGCATTTGCCTGAGTTTGAGATAGTGTCTGGGTAGCCGTTAAGGTTTGTTTATTTTTATTGCGTTTATCAATGACATTTTTCAGTGCAATAATAAAACCCATGCCAATAAATGCACCGGGCGGAAGTATCGCTAATAAAAATCCTGCATAGTCGTCAATAAAAACGAGGGTCCAGTTGCGTGCAAGCTCGCCAAACATTAAATGCGAGTGACTGAATAATGTGCCGTAGCCGAGTAATTCGCGAATGGCGCCGAGGGTAACTAAAACCAGTGTAAAACCAAGGCCCATCATTAAACCATCGAGGATAGAAGGCAGCACGCTATTTTTAGAGGCAAAGGCTTCGGCGCGCGCCAGAATACCGCAGTTGGTGACGATCAGTGGAATGAAAATACCCAGCACAGTGTATAACTCGTATAGCCAGGCATTCATGGATAATTCAATGGCGGTGACAACCGAGGCGATAATCAATACAAAAACGGGCACGCGCACTTCCGGGCGCACCCAGTGGCGAATCAGTGACACAATAGCGTTGGATAAAATAAGTGTGAGCATGGTGGCTAAACCTAAACCTAAGCCGTTGATTACGGTGCCGGTAACTGCCAGTAACGGGCACAAACCAAGTAGTTGCACCAGTGCAACATTATTGTTCCACAGACCGTTTTTGCTGATTTCGTTGTAGTTGTTGTCGCTCATAATTTTGGTTTGGTTGTTGTTTTTTCTCAAACGTTTTATGGAGTTTAATCCACCACTTAACTTTCTACGTCAGTAAGTTGTTAAGCTCCCCTCTTTGAAAAAGAGGGGTTGGGGGAGATTTAAAAGCGTTCAGGTTAGTATCACTATATTTGTAGTGATTTTCAATCTGAAGTATTTTAAATCCCCCTCAGTATCACTACCTACGCATACTATGCTTCTGGTAATTCATGGCATTATATTCGTTCCCGTTTTACTAAGGGGGAGGCAGACCTTTAGCTTTTTATAATAAAGAATACACTTTTATTTTTCAGCAGCCACCTGCGCCTCATATTGCGCAACTAATTCTTTTTTATGCCGGTCAAAGTATACCAGACATAAATGCACCGCCTGCACCACTGCGCGTGGGGTAATTGTTGCACCGGTAAACTGGTCAAACACACCACCGTCGCGCTTTACTTTCCATTTTTTTTCGTCCGGATCAGTTAATGATTTTTTATTAAAGCCAAATATCCAGTCGCTTTTTTCGGTTTCCACCGCGTCGCCCAGCCCCGGAGTTTCTTTGTGGCTCACAATGCGTACACCGGCGAGGCTGCCGTCAATATTAATACCCACCAGCATTTTTATTTCACCGCTATAACCTTTGGGGGCGATCACCTGAAAAATCATGGCGCTCACTTCGCTTTGTTGTTTGGCAATATAAACGGTGGAATCTTTTTTCTGGCCTAAGCGGTCATCCTCTTCAATCGTGATTGTAGTGTGTAATAAATCATTGTCATATTGTTCAGTGGGTAAAATCTGATTGAGTTTGCGTAGCAGTGCAAGGCGCTCATTGTCGGCAATTTTATCAATGGTCGCATGGTGGGTGTAGCCCACCAGTGTGGTGCCGACGGTGGCAAAAATGCCCAGCATTAATCCGCTGAATAAAATAGTGCGCAGTTTATTCTTCATCATCATCTACTTTATGGTGATGGGGAAATTCGGTCCAGCTATGCCCGAAGGCGCGGGGCATGGTGTAGTAGTCGAGCAGCGGAGCGGCCATGTTCATTAAAATTACTGCGAAGGCAATGCCATCCGGGTAGCTGCCCCAGGTGCGAATAATAAAAATAAATATGCCAATGCCTGCACCGTATAACCAGCGGCCTTTGGTGGTGGTGGCAGCAGTAATGGGGTCGGTGGCAATAAAAAAGGCGGCGAGCATAATGCCGCCACTGAATAAATGGAAGCTTGGTGGGGTAAATGAGGCATAGTCATACAGCGCAAAGGTATTGGATAACACCAGCAGCGCAATAATAATACCGGCTGGAATGCGCCAGTCGATAATGCCTTTTACCGCAAGGTATAAACCGCTAACTAAAAATAAAGCGTTTACCCATTCCCAGCCAAAGCCGCCGATGGTGCCAAACATCGGGCCATATTCTTTATGGGTTTCAATTTCGTGAATACTTAATTCTAAGCCCAGTTGTGTTTTCACCGTGTCCAGCGGGGTGGCCATGGTGATGGCATCCCAGGTGTAAGTGAGGGGTAGCTCACCGCCAAAAATAATGCGCAGAGTTTCGCTGAAGGTAAGTTGTGTGTAGGCATCTAATAATGGCGGTACCCATTGGGTCATTTCTTTGGGGAACGAAATAATCACCACGATATAGCCGACCATCGCTGGGTTAAACGGATTAAAGCCCAGCCCGCCATATAAATGTTTGGCAATGATAATTGCAAATAACGTGCCGATAACGGTTAACCACCATGGTGCGAGTTGTGGCAATGCCAGCGCTAATAATGCAGCGGTGAGCAATGCGCTGCCATCGGTAATATAAGGTTTGATCGGGCGCTTGCGCAGCCACAGCATTAAAACTTCGGCACTTAGTGCAACCACTGATGCGATAATAATATTGATTAACACGCCCCAGCCAAAAAATACAATCATCGCAATGGTGCCCGGCACCATTGCCAGCAACACTTTAAACATCAGTGATTGAACACTGTTTTGTTGTGGGGTGTGGGGCGAGGTTGCGGTTTTAAATTGCATGTTGGAATAATCCAGAATGTCCAGATGTTGAATGATGTAAGTCGCTGGATCCCCGACACAAGCATTCGGGGATGACGGAGTTTTTTATAGGGAGCGGCTGGCTGCCTTTGTGTCTTAGTATCAAAAAGCTATTTCTTATCATTAAATTATTTCTCATCACTGGTCGCTGAATTGGTCGCCGAACTGGTCGCTGAATTGGCAGCCGAACTGGCAGCCGAGGATTCAGTTGAGTTGTTACTCTCAGCCTGTTGCGCGGCTTTCTTTTCCTGCACCCGTTTCATTGCCGCTTCAATGGCGGCTTTTTTGGGGTCAACTTCGGCATCTTTGCTATCCGTTTTTGCTGCCGCTTCTGCCTGTTTTTTCTTTTCTAATAATTCTTTTTTCTTACGCAGTTTTTCAGCGCGCTCTTTTTTCTCGCGATCCAGTCGTGCCTGTCTGAAATCGTGGCGCAGCCGTGCATGGTCGGATTTAATTTTATCGCGCTCCTGGTTCCATATTTCGGTTTTGGCAAAGCGATAATATTGCACCAGCGGAATCTGGCTGGGGCATACCTGTGAGCAGCAGCCGCACTCGATGCAGTCGAATAAATGATAGTCCTGTACCAGATCGAAATTTTTGGAGCTGGCCATCCAGAAAAGCTGCTGGGGCAGAAGCTGCGCGGGGCATACCGAGGCACAGGCACCGCAACGAATGCAGGGCATTGTGGCGGGGGTGTCTACTGGCGTGTTTTCTACCAGTAAACAGTTGCAGCCTTTGACTACCGGCAAGTTATCGGTTTGTAATGTGAAGCCCATCATCGGGCCCCCCATTATTAATTTACTGGCATCTTTGTGATAGCCGCCGGATTGTTCGATCAAGTCTGCCATTGACGTGCCAATTAACACGTTCATATTTTGTGGCTGATTTACGCCTTCACCGGTGATGGTGACAATGCGTGAAATGAGAGGCTCGCCTAAAACAATGGCATTATGCACAGCGACTGCTGTGCCGACATTTTGTACCAGTAAACCTATGTCAGATGGAAATCCATCGCTAGGCACTTCTTTATGGGTGAGCACTTTAATTAATTGTTTTTCGCCGCCAGTAGGATAGAGCGTGGGGATACTAACGACTTCAATAGTGTGCAGTGCCTGTGCTTTTATTACGGTTTCAATGGCAGCGATGGCTGCGGGTTTATTGTCTTCAATCGCAATTAAGCAGTGTGCGGCGGCCACCATATATTGAATAATGCTGCAGCCGGAAATGAGTTCTTCGGCGAATTCTCGCATCAGCATATCGTCGCAGCTGATATAGGGCTCGCATTCTGCGCCGTTAATAATCAGGGTTTCAATATGTGCTTTGTTGCCAGTGTCTGCCTGCACCGGATTGACTTTTACTGCGGTGGGAAATGCGGCGCCGCCTAATCCCACAATGCCGGCTTTGCGAATCAGCTGGCGTAACTCGGCGGGGGATTTTGTGTTGGGATATTTGGTTGGATTGGGCGTTACCCATTGATCTTGACCGTCGGTTTCAATCACCACGCAAAGAGTGTTTAAGCCGGACGGGTGAGGTGCAGGTAATTCGCTAATTTCAATAATGCAGCCGGAGGAAGGTGCGTGCACTGGCGCGCTGATATATTCGGGGCAGTCTGCAATTACCTGACCTTTTAATACTTTATCTCCCACGTTCACTAATAATTGTCCAGCTTCACCAATATGTTGTTGCACGGGTATGGTGAGTTTGGCAGGCAGTTTGGCTTTTACAATCGGTGAGGTGGTCGACATGCTTTTATGGCTGTCGAGTTTGAGGCCGCCGTGAAAATGCCAGAGTTGTTGGGAAGATCGAGTCATACTTTTTGTAATGTCACTCTCATTATGTTTTTCATTATGCCGTGGGTGCGGTTTGTTGAGAGTCGGGTCGTGACCAACGCCAGGTATCCGGCTCAACTTTTACCGGTCGAATATGTATGCAATCCACCGGGCAGGGCGGAATGCATAAATCACAGCCAGTACATTCACTTTCGATTATGGTGTGCATCTGTTTGGCCGCACCTAAAATGGCATCTACCGGGCAGGCCTGAATACACAGGGTGCAGCCGATGCAGGTTTGCTCGTCTATATAAACGACGGTTTTTTCAGGTTCATTGGCGTGCTCGTCATCTAGCGACACTGGCTCAACACCGAGTAATTCAGAGAGTGCTAGCATGGTGACTTCGCCCCCCGGCGGGCACTGATTAATATTCGCCTCGCCACTAATAATGGCTTCTGCATAAGGTCGGCAGCCCGGGTAAGTGCATTGACCGCACTGGGTTTGGGGCAGAATGGCATCAATTTTATCAACAATGGGGTCGCCTTCTACATGAAATTTAATCGAGGAATAACCCAGTAAAATACCAAATAAAATGGAAATAACCGCCAGTGTAATAACCGCAATAAGTATCGACATTGGTGCTAGTTCACCAGCCCGATAAAGCCCATAAAGGCCAGTGACATAATGCCCGCGGTAATCATTGCAATCGCGGTGCCCTGAAAAGCCTCGGGAACATCGGCCACCGTGATACGCTCACGGATACCCGAAAATAAAATCAGCACCATTGAAAAACCCATCGCGGCGCCAAAGCCATAAAAGAAGGATTGTAGAAAGCCGTGCTCTTCCTGAATATTAAGCAGCGCAACTCCGAGTACGGCGCAGTTAGTGGTGATGAGAGGCAGAAAAATCCCCAGCACGTTATAAAGTAAGGGGCTGGTTTTGTGCACCACCATTTCGGTAAATTGCACCACTACGGCGATCACCAGAATAAACATAATGGTGCGCAGGTACATAATATCGAGGGTTTCGAGAATGTATTCGTTGACCAGATAACTTAAAACAGAGGACAGTGTAAGCACAAAAGTCGTTGCCAGCGCCATACCTATCGCGGTTTCCAGCTTGCGGGAGACACCCATAAATGGGCATAGGCCCAGAAATTTCACTAGTACGAAATTGTTGACCCATATAGTACTGATTAAGATTAGTGCGTATTCAGTCATGTGCGCAGAAACTTCTTAGTAGTGAAAAGATTCTTTTGATCAGTTAAACATATAGTACTGATTAAGATTAGTGCGTATTCAGTCATTTCAGCTGATCTTTCTTAGTAGTAAAAGAGCTCACTTGATCAGTTAGACATATAGTACTGATTAAGATTAGTGCGTATTCAGTCATGTGCGCAGAAACTTCTTAGTAGTGAAAAGATTCTTTTGATCAGTTAAATATATAGTACTGATTAAGATTAGTGCGTATTCAGTCATGTGCGCAGAAACTTCTTTGTAGTGATAAAGACTCATTTGATCAGTTAAATTTAAAGCTCTGATTAATTTTAGTGTGTTTTCAGTTATTTACATAAATTTTCATTACGGACCAATACTAGAGTTTACATTAATAAACCTGCTTTGTGACATTGAACACGCTAAATATGGCCAAAACCTTATATAGATATTTGTGCGCAGAGGAGAGAAATTCTGTCGTCGGGTGTAAATAGTTGATAGAAGGGCTTGCGCTAAGGGGTGAATATGTGCGTTAATAACAGTCTTTCCCGCTAAACGATGTCGGTGTGGTTGCGACATTAAATCTTCGAAGTATTTGGAAACACTTCAAAATCGGGTCAAACATTTTAAATCTAGCGTGGAAAATCCGTAATGTTCGGAGCCGGCCTTTGGGTCGGCTTTTTTTATGGCTGAAATAAAAATGGGTCGGCTTTTTTTATGGCTGAAATAAAAATGCCGGCCATAGTTGGTCTCATTACAGATGATGCAAATCAGGTGCAGGCTCAGGGTGTTTTCAACTGGCAAATTTCGGGTCTGAATTTTTGTTGCAAGCTACCCCCTAAGCAATTCCAGACAACTCTGCCCTTTAATGTATTGGGTATAAAGATCAGATCTTCTTCTTTACCCTCCAGCGCTTCTGCTCGTAGCACAACCGTTATCACCGCATTATCACCCACCAGAACCGACTTGAGTGACTGGTTATTAATTTGTTTATTTAAGCCCGCATCAATATTTTGATTGGGCCAGAAATTAGTTTGTTGTATAAATGCGGCGACCTGATTGCGTGTATCAAATGCGAGTTTTAAGTCGTTCTGAATTTGACGTTGTTTGGCATACTGCTGATAGTACGGGAATGCGATTGCGAGACCGATACCTAAAATAATAAACCCAATACCCAGCTTAACCAGCAACGATTTAGTATTGCCTCGATTAATCTCTATCGGGTCATAGCCACAGTGTATGCACCTTGAATCTGCGCTGGCTCGGATGGTGCCACATTCAGGGCAGAAGTTTTCCGGTGCAACATTATCTATGGGTTTTATTTTTTCGTTTGAGGTTTTTTCGGCTGGGCCATCAGCAAGTGTCAGGTTGGCTTTTTCAGTGTGCAGCGGGGTGATATCGGGGCGTGTAATATCAATCAGTGGTCGACCCGGTTCGGCGGTTTGAACATCAGAAATTTCTGGCAGCGCTACATCTTCTGTTTCTTCAACTTCTTCGATTTGACAATTCACACCAATGGCACTGATGGCTTTGTGAAATTTTTCGGCGGTGGCTTTATCGGTGGCTTTTTTAATGGAGAAGGTTTTTTTGTGCAGAATTTTTTCGGCTTTTTCGACGGGTATTTTGAAGAGTTTAGCTAACTGGCTGGAAATATCAGTATCGATATCAGCATTGGATGTTTGAGTTTGCAGAATGATGACGTTATATTTTTTATTGTCCATCTATTTGGGGTCTCATTTTTATTTTCACTTTAGCCAGTATCTCTTCTCCTCTTTTATTATAAAGAGAAGAAGCTTATGCTTTTATTTTTAAAGTGCTTTAAAGCCAATGTCTTTTCGATAATATACTTTATCCCACTGTATTTTATCAACAATTTCATAGGCCACAGTTTGCGCTTCGGCGACTGTATTACCCATGCCGCAAGCACACAATACCCGGCCGCCATTAGTGACAATCTGTCCGTCTTTTATGGCAGTGCCTGCATGAAAAACTTTAGTGTTGTGGGTGTCCAAACCTTCTAGCCCACTAATAATATCACCCTTATTATATTTATCGGGGTAACCGCCTGCAGCCAGTACTACGCCAAGTGCAAATTGAGAATCCCACCGAGTGGTTTTTTCATCGAGCTTGCCATCAACCGCGGCTAAACATAGTTCTACTAAATCGGACTGCATGCGCATCATAATCGGCTGAGTTTCCGGGTCACCAAAACGCACGTTATATTCCAGCACCTTAGGCTTGCCGTTTTCAATCATTAAGCCCGCATATAAAAAACCGGTGAAGGGGTGGCCTTCTTTTGCCATGCCATTGACAGTGGGGCGAATCACTTCATCAATAACGGTTTGGTGAATTTCATCGGTCACTAACGGTGCGGGAGAGTAGGCTCCCATGCCGCCAGTGTTGGGGCCGGTGTCACCTTCGTTGCGCGCTTTGTGATCCTGCGATGTGGCCATCGGTAAAATGTTTTTACCGTCAATCATGCAAATAAAGCTGGCTTCTTCGCCCGTTAAAAACTCTTCAATTACGACACGTGCACCTGCATCGCCAAAGCTATTGCCGCTGAGCATATCTTTTACGGCATCAATCGCTTCGTCTTCGGTTTGCGCCAGAATTACACCTTTACCCGCGGCAAGCCCATCGGCTTTAATTACAATCGGTGCGCCCTGTTCTTTAATGTAGGCAATGGCTTCGGCTTCCACTGTGAAATTGCCGTAAGCGGCGGTGGGGATGTTGTTGCGCGCAAGAAAATCTTTGGTGAAAGCTTTTGAGCCTTCCAGTTGTGATGCGCCGCGTGTCGGGCCAAATATTTTTAAACCCGCTGCTTGAAAACTATCGACCACACCATTAACGAGTGGCGCTTCCGGCCCTACAATAGTGAGTGCAATTTCATTTTGCATGGCAAAACTTTTTAGTGCTTCGATATCTTCGGCATTAATATCGACATTTTTAACTTTGTCTTCGTTGGCCGTGCCGGCATTGCCGGGGGCTACAAAAACAGTTTTCACGTCTTCAGATTGAGCGGCCTTCCAGGCCAGTGCATGTTCGCGACCACCGCCGCCGATGACAAGTATATTCATAATGTTGTAAACCTTTTTTACCACAGAGGACGCAGAGTTAACAAATTAAATGTCATTCCTGCGAAGGCAGGAATCTAGTGTCTGAAGCTTAAGCGCTTCATTCAAAGTCACTAGGCTCCCAAAGTCACTAGGCTCCTGCCTTCACAGGAGCGACTATTAATTATCTCTGTGCTTTCTGTGGTTAATGTTATTAAGCGTGATGTTCTTAGTGTCTAAAGTGACGCATGCTAGTAAACACCATCGCCATGCCATGTTCATTCGCTGCGGCAATGGTTTCATCATCGCGCATTGAACCGCCGGGTTGAATCACGGCAGTAATGCCGGCTTCGTGTGCTGCATCAATGCCATCGCGGAACGGGAAGAAAGCGTCTGATGCCATTACTGAACCTTCCACAACTAAATTTTCATCGGCGGCTTTAATGCCCGCAATTTTCGCTGAGTAAACCCGGCTCATCTGTCCTGCACCGACGCCGATGGTCATCTGGTTTTGCACATAAACAATGGCGTTGGACTTAACAAACTTGGCCACTTTCCAGGCAAATAATAAATCACGCAGTTGATCTTCGGTGGGTTTCTTTTCGGTGACCACTTGCAGGTCATCGATGCCAACCATGCCTAAATCTCGATCCTGCACTAACAGACCACCGTTAATGCGTTTGAAATCTAAAGCCGGAACTTGCTTGTCCCATTCTCCACATTCCAAAACCCGCACATTTTTCTTTTCAGATAATACCGCTTTTGCTGCATCACTTACTGCCGGTGCAATAATCACTTCCACAAACTGACGGCTGATAATTTCTTTAGCAACGTCATCTTCCAGTGTGCGATTGAAAGCAATGATGCCACCAAACGCTGATGTCGGGTCAGTTTTATATGCGCCTTCGTAGGCACCCATTACATCATCGGCAATGGCGACGCCGCAAGGGTTAGCATGTTTAACAATAACGCAGGCCGGCTCGGAAAATGACTTAACACATTCCAGCGCCGCATCTGTATCGGCTACATTATTGTAGGAAAGCTCTTTGCCCTGTATCTGCGTGGCGCCGGCCACTGAAACTTCAGCGGGGTTAGCTTCTTTATAAAATGCTGCCTGCTGATGGGGATTTTCACCGTAACGCATTTCCTGCACTTTATCGAACTGGAAATTAATGGTGCGCGGGAAGTTCGACTGGCTGCCATCCGTATTAATCTTGCCGAGGTAATTGGCGATTGCACCATCGTAATTTGAAGTATGCTCGAAAGCTTTTACGGCTAAATCAAAGCGCGTGGGCTGGCTAATGCCGCCCGCATTTACTTCTTCGATAATGCGGGAGTAATCGGTCGGGTCAACCACAATCGTCACAAATTCATGATTTTTAGCGGTGGCGCGCACCATGGTGGGGCCACCGATGTCGATGTTTTCAATCGCGTCTTCTAAAGAGCAATCGGGTTTTGCGATAGTGGCTTCAAAGGGGTAAAGGTTGACTACGACTAGATCGATAGGCGCAATGTCATTGGCCTGCATTACCTCATCGTCTATACCGCGACGACCTAAAATGCCGCCGTGAATTTTTGGGTGCAGAGTTTTTACGCGGCCATCCATCATTTCCGGAAAGCCGGTGTGGTCAGAAACCTCGGTAACCGCCACATTATTATCCGCCAGTAATTTGGCTGTGCCGCCGGTGGAAAGGATTTCAACGCCACTGGCAACCAGTGCCTGAGCCAGCTCTAAAATACCGGTTTTATCGGAAACGCTCATTAAGGCCCTGTTTACCGGGCGGGTTGTATTACTCATAATTTCTGCAATCCACAATCTGTCAATTTAGGGGGCGAATTATAAACTAAATAGCGACTTGTCAGAAGGTTAACGGGGATTATTTTATGCCAGAGAGTGACGCTAAAGTGAATTAATTTCAGGGAGCAGAGTCAGATTTATTAGATTCTGTTACAGTCCAGTTTTTATTGTACTATTAAATTCGACTCGCCCCACTCTATGAGTGAATAATGTTTATAAATAATTGAGAGAGAAAGCTAATGGATAAAAGTAAATTGTGGTTGATTTTTTTTGCACTGTTTTTTGTTAACACAGCGGTGGCTTTGGCGACAGAGACTGACTGGAGCAAAGCCAGAGAAACACATGCCAAAATAAAAGATATTGATGTTAATTACAGTAAGTCATGTGGTTGCTGCAAAAAATGGATGAGTCATTTAAAAGATCATAATTTTAATGTAAACCCGCAGGCGACATCATCTTTGCAAAAAATAAAAAGACAATACGGTATTGCGGGTGAATATTCTTCATGCCATACGGCGATAATTGGCGGTTATGTAATAGAGGGGCATGTGCCTGCAGATGATATTAAGCGCTTACTAAAAGAGAAGCCGGACATTATCGGATTATCTGTTCCGGCAATGCCAGTGGGTACACCGGGAATGGAGCAGGGTAGTCGTAAAGATCCTTTTTATGTAATTACGCTTCCGCATAAGGGTGAACCTGAAATTTTTCATGCGTACGAAAAATATTAATCATTTTTCAGTTTTGGAATTTTAAGGGGGGGGGCTGACTTAAGCAATATCAGAAACGTGAGTTATCGATAAGGCATATCTGTAGGCGTTAGCTAAAGCTAACGCTAACGCCTACCTTGTTTTGACTCCGCCTCTCATGATTTATTTAATGAGATTATAGGTCTTCAACTTCTTACGCAAAGTGCCGCGATTAATGCCTAAAAACTCCGAGGCTTTAGATTGATTGCCATCCACATGTTGCATAATTAATTCTAATAAAGGTTGCTCAACCTGTTGTAAAACCATGTCATAAATATTGCCCGGATTTTCACCGTCTAAATCATTTAAAAACTGGCTTAGTGAGGTGCGGATATTGGTGCTTAAGCCAGAGTTCTGGTTGTCATTTTGAGTGTTATGTAAATTAATAACATTGCTATTATTATTGATCATGCGGCAATTGCCCCGTTTATTGTTTTTATAGTTAAGTGTTGATTAAAAAATGCAATGACTTCATTGCGTTGTTGCGGAGCGTCTTTAATGCAATTGATATGCTTGCGAAAACTGCTCTTTTGCGTATCGCTCATCGCGGTGCATTTCTGTGAATACCATCCGATGTGTTTGCGAGCAATTTGTACACCCCTGTTTTCGCCGTAAAAATCATATAAATCGTTCAGGTGAGTTTCAATTAACTGAACCACTTCCTGCTGGCTCGGCGGTGCCAGCAATTCTTGTGTTTTTAAATAATGGTTAATTTCTCTAAATATCCAGGGTTGCCCCTGCGCACCGCGGCCAATCATAATGGCATCTGCCCCGGTGAGTTGCAAAACCTGCTGGGCTTTTTGCGGGGAGGTAATGTCCCCGTTGGCCACCAGCGGTATGCTAATTTGTTGTTTTACTTTTGCAATGGTGGCGTATTCCGCATCACCTCGGTAGGCATCTGCGCGGGTTCGACCGTGCATGCTGAGCATTTGAATGCCGCTGTCTTCGGCAATGCGGGCAATGCTCGGGGCATTTTTGTTTTCGTGATCCCAGCCGGTGCGTATTTTTAAAGTGACCGGCACATCAACTGCACCAACTACCGCCGCTAAAATTTCTGCGACTTTTTTTTCATCTTTCATTAAGGCCGAACCGGCGGCCACATTGCAGACTTTTTTTGCCGGACAGCCCATATTAATATCAATAATATGCGCGCCCTGTGCCACATTAAACTTTGCCGCCTCCGCCATTTTATAAGGGTCGGTGCCAGCAATTTGCACGCTAACTAATCCGTCTTCGCCGCTAAGGTCCATGCGCAGGCGGGTTTTGTGGCTGTTGCGCAAATGTGGCTCGCTAGTCACCATTTCAGATACCACCAGTCCAGCACCCATTTGACGGCATAGTTGCCGAAAGGGTTTATCTGTAATACCCGCCATAGGAGCGAGAAAAACCGGAGATGAAAGTGTGTAAGGGCCGAGTTGCATTGCGTTATCCATTTGCGTGGACGGCTAATATTACCCCTATAAACTCAGATTAAAAATAAATATATTTACTTTTTTTGCACAAATAAAGCTTGATTTTTGAGTCGCCTAAAAAAATCAAATACTTGGGTGAATCTGGCTTTGTTGATCGGTGTTTTTAGGTTCAGGTTTATAGGTTTTGGTTTTATTCGGGGGAGATGTTTTCGCAAATCCATTTGCGCATACATTTAAGGAGAGGTTTTGGTGCGTTTTTATTGGGCTACTGTGCTTGGGCACTCTTCCGTGTTGCAGTGCTCAGAAAGGCCGGCTAAGGTTTTTAACTCAGGTAATTTATGAATGTTGACATATTTACGCTGAGTGGATAACAGGCCTTCACTTTGAAAGCGGCTAAAGGTGCGGCTGATGGTTTCGATGGTTAAGCCGAGGTAGTTGCCAATGTCTTTACGTGACATGGTGAGGTTGAATTCGGTTTCAGAAAAGTTACGGGCTTTTAGGCGGCTGGATAAATTCACTAAAAATGCCGCAAGGCGCTCGTCGGCACTTTTTTGTGCCATCAACATTAATAGAGATTGATCGCCGGCAATTTCTTTGCTCATAATGCGAAATAGCTGGTGGTGTAATTCGGGTATCTGGCTGCTTAAGTCTTCGAGTATTTCAAAGGGCAGTTCGCACAGGCTGGTGGTTTCCAGCGCGATGGCTGAGCAGGGGTGTTTGCTGTCGTGAATGGCATCGAGACCAATTAATTCACCGGGTAAATACAGGCCGGTAATTTGCTCGTCACCCTGTTCGCTTTCGGTGAAGGTTTTAATTGAGCCGCTGCGCACTGCATAAATAGCGGTGAAGGTGTCGCCGCTGTTAAACAGGTATTCACCTTTATGTAGCGGTCGGCTACGTTTAACGATTTCATCGAGTCGATCGATGTCACCTATATCCAGCCCTAGGGGCAGGCAAAGGTCATGTAGGCTGCAGCTTTTGCAAGCGGTTTTAAGTGCGGATAACTTTATAGATGTGCTACTCATAATTGCCTTAGCGGTGATTACATTAGTTTTAATCAGTGTATCTAATTAATGCTATAAAAGTAAGCACTAATATAGATTTAAATCAATTCACTCCTTGCCGCCGCCAAGGCAAGGAGGAGACTCCGGGGCGCTACCTTTTTCTGCCCATTCATCCGGGGTCATAGTGTGTAATGCCAGTGCATGCACGGGACCTTCGAGTTCTTCAGCCAGTGCCTTATTAATTATGCGGTGGCGAGCAACCAGCATTTTGCCAACAAATTCATTTGAGACAGCAACCACTTTAAAGTGGGATTCTGACCCGGGTGGTACATTGTGATTATCACTTTCATTGAGCACATCTAAGTATGTAGGCGTAAGTGTGTTCTGTAATTTTTCAATGATGTCGTCTTCTATGCTCATATCTGGCTCTATCGGGTTTGGATTAAAGCAGGATATTAACAAATATAGCAGGTAAATATACCCAGTATAATATATGGGTTGAGTTTCGTTAACTTGTTATCTTTTGGGTCATCTTTTGGGCAAAAAAAAGAGCGGATCTTCATAGTATGAAGACCTGCTCTTTTACTCCCCCCCAGGAGATTCTTTGCACTAATGAATGAGCTTATGTGTTTGATAGCTCCCTCATGGTATTTCTTTATATGCCCAGGGTAGTATGACGTTCGTTTTTACTCCCCCAGGAGATTCGTTACAAATCCAGATACTGATTGGGTTTGACTATGGGTGAATATTATCGAATTGAGAGAAAGTGAAGATTGATATATATCAACAAAAAGACAGGGTTTTAAAATTTATGTGCAGGAATGGTGGTGCTTAAAACTAATATTTAAACGCCTGCCATTGATTTTGCTGGTATGTTTGCAGGGCAGAAAAATTACGTTTATAAGCCATTTTCGGATGCTGATCTATCCAGTATCCCAGATATAAATGACTTTTATTATAGAGTTTCGCCAGCCAGATTTGTTGCAATATCGCAAAGGTACCGGGGCTGCGCTTATGTTCCGTGGGGTCAAAAAAGGTATAAACCGCAGACGGGCCGGCGGCCAGAAAATCTACCACTGCTACGCATAATAATTTTCCATTGTGGCGCGATTCAATAAATACGCTGGTATTCCAGCGATTGAGTAAAAAATTACTGAAGTCTTCGCGCTTCGGGTCGGCCATATTGCCATCGCTGTGGCGGGCGTTTAAATAGCGGCTATACAGTGAAAAATACTCTTCCTTAAAGCGTGCAGGTGCAATATGAGTGGTTAAATCCTGATTGTTTTTCAGGCAACGGCGTTGATTGCGGCTGGCTTTAAATTGCTCAACGTTGATTCGACAGGGCACACAGGCGGCGCATTCCTTGCAATGCGGGCGATAAACAAACTCACCACTGCGTCGAAAACCTTTGCTAATTAGCAGACTGTATAGATTTGCCCCCATTTCAATCTGCGGGTCGGGAATGAGATTGGAGGTTTGGCGATCATCGTAATACCCGCACTCGTGTTCGGCGGTGATATACAGGCTGAGGTTTTCTCGGTTCATTGGGGTATCTTAAATTATTTTTAAGGTTGAAGTGAAAAAGAAAAAGATTACCGCGAATAAACGCGAATGTGAATTGGGATGTGTCTACGCCACAGCACCTCAAATCGCGTGAGGGGTCCGGAGTCAATGTCAGTAAGTTAAGCGCTAAGTGTATGATATTAATTAATTTCAATGTGCGACTTCCCCCTTAGAAAAAATGGGATTAAGGGGGATTTAACAGGTTTTTAATGCGTGAAATGTTACACAAACAACTCAAAATAAGGGGCTAATAGCACCCCGCAAATACCGCTTAGAGCCATCCACAATCAGTGCTATAATGCGCGGCCTTAATATTGATGGTTATTATGTAGATGAATCGTACCACTCGAATCGAGCAGTTATACAAAGCCCTGAAAGAGCGCATTCTTATTTTAGATGGCGGCATGGGCACAATGATTCAGAGCTATAAGCTGGAAGAAGACGATTACCGCGGCGAGCGCTTTGCCGACTGGGCGTCTGATTTAAAAGGCAATAACGACTTACTCAGCATTACCCAACCGAATATTATTTGCGATATCCACAAGGCCTATTTAGAAGCCGGTGCCGATATTGTTGAAACCAATACCTTCAATGGCACCTCTATCGCTATGGCCGACTACTCAATGGAAGAGTTGGCATACGAATTAAATCTCGAAGGCGCAAAAGTCGCCCGTCAGGCCGCCGATGAAATCGGCACCGCCGAACGCCCTCGCTACGTGGCTGGTGTGCTCGGCCCCACCAATCGCACCTGTTCTATTTCACCCGATGTGAATAACCCGGGCTTTCGTAATGTGCATTTTGATGAGCTGGTTGAAGCCTACACTGAAGCGATGCGCGGATTAGTTGACGGTGGCTCGGATATTATTTTAATCGAAACCGTGTTCGACACCCTCAATGCCAAGGCTGCGGTTTTTGCGGTGCTGCAATATTTTGAAGATCACAACGTCGAACTGCCGGTAATGATTTCCGGCACCATTACCGATGCCTCCGGACGAACCTTATCCGGCCAGACCGCACAGGCATTCTGGAATTCGATGCGCCATGTTAACCCGATCAGTTTCGGTTTTAACTGTGCCCTGGGTGCAGATGAGTTACGCCAGTATGTGGCGGAAATGTCCGGCATTGTCGATTGTAATTTAAATGCCCATCCGAATGCGGGCTTGCCCAATGAGTTTGGTGAGTACGATGAATCGCCGCAAGATATGGCAACCCAAATTGGTGAATGGGCGGCGTCGGGTTTTTTAAATATTATCGGCGGCTGTTGCGGCACAACCCCGGCACACATAAAAGCGATTGCGGATGCGGTGAGCAAGCACCCCCCCAGAAAAATTCCTGATGTTCCTGTGGAATGTCGCTTAAGTGGTTTGGAGCCATTAAGCATTACCCCCGAGTCCTTATTTGTAAACGTCGGCGAGCGCACCAATGTTACCGGCTCGGCTCGATTTAAACGCTTAATCCTCGAAGAAGAATACGATACTGCACTCGATGTGGCCCGTGAGCAGGTGGAAAACGGCGCGCAGATTATCGACATTAATATGGACGAAGGCATGCTTGATGGCGAAAAAGCCATGGTGACCTTTCTCAATTTAATTGCATCCGAGCCGGATATTTCCCGCGTACCGGTGATGATCGATTCATCTAAATGGCACATTATCGAAGCCGGCCTGAAATGTATTCAGGGCAAGGGCATTGTTAACTCCATCAGCATGAAAGAAGGCGAAGATATTTTTATCGAGCACGCTAAGCTGATTCGTAAATACGGTGCTGCCGCAATCGTAATGGCCTTTGATGAAGTGGGGCAGGCAGACACCCGTGATCGCAAAGTTGAAATTTGTACGCGGGCTTATCAATTATTAACCGACATTGGCTTTCCGCCAGAAGATATTATTTTCGACCCGAATATTTTTGCGGTCGCCACGGGTATTGAAGAACATAATAATTACGGTGTTGACTTTATTGAAGCTACACAAATTATTAAAGATACCCTGCCCCATGCAATGGTCTCCGGTGGTGTATCAAACGTATCGTTTTCTTTCCGTGGAAACAATCCAGTGCGCGAAGCGATTCACGCGGTATTTTTATACCACGCCATAAAAGCCGGCATGGATATGGGCATAGTCAACGCGGGGCAACTCGCGGTTTATGATGATTTACCCAAAGAACTACGCGAGCACGTTGAAGATGTGGTGCGTAATTTGCGCGACGATTCAACAGAAAGATTATTAGACATTGCCGATCAATATCGCGGCGATGGCAGCACCGGTAAAAAAGTAGAAAATTTAGAATGGCGCGAATACGAAGTTAGCAAACGTATCGAACATGCTTTAATAAAAGGTATTGATGCGTACGTGGTTGAAGATACCGAAGAAGCCCGTTTGAGTTTTGATCGGCCAATTCAAGTAATTGAAGGGCCGCTAATGGATGGCATGAATGTGGTCGGCGATTTATTCGGCGACGGCAAAATGTTTTTACCGCAAGTGGTAAAATCGGCGAGGGTTATGAAAAAAGCCGTGGCACATTTAATTCCGTTTATTGAAGCGGAAAAAGATGGCAAAGCGGAATCCAACGGCAAAATTTTAATGGCCACGGTGAAGGGCGATGTTCACGATATCGGCAAAAATATTGTTGGTGTAGTTTTACAATGCAATAATTTTGAAGTGGTGGACATGGGCGTAATGGTGCCCGCTAATCAGATTATTGAAAAGGCCAAAGAAGAGAATGTCGACATTATTGGCCTGAGTGGATTGATTACACCGTCGCTGGATGAAATGGTGCATTTAGCAAAAGAGCTGCAACGTTTAAATATGGATGTGCCAATAATGATTGGTGGTGCCACCACATCGAAAGCACACACCGCAGTAAAAATAGATCAAAATTATGAGCACCCCACTGTTTGGGTAAAAGATGCTTCACGCGCAGTAGGCGTTGCGCAAAGTTTAATTTCAAAAGATTTAAAAGAAAAATTTGTAGATGATTTAAAAGAAGATTATGAAACCGTGCGCATTAATCACGCCGGTCGTCGTAAGAAAACTAACTGGGCAAAAATTGAAGATGCACGTTTAAATAAAGCCAAAATCGACTGGCAAAAAAGTGACATTGGCACACCCGCATTTACCGGTGTAAAAATATTTGACGATTATTCTTTAGATGAAATAAAAGACTACATCGACTGGACTCCGTTCTTTTTTGCCTGGGAATTAAAAGGTCGTTATCCAAAAATTCTAACCGATAAAGAAAAAGGCGAAGAGGCAACTAAATTATTCAAAGATGCTAAAGCCATGCTGGATAAAATCATCAGCGAAAAATGGCTAACCGCAAAAGCAGTTGTGGGTGTTTTCCCTGCAAACACAATAGATGATGACGATGTTGAAGTGTACACCGATGATTCGCGCAGCGAAGTAAAAACCACATTAAATTTTTTACGCACGCAAACGCAACAACCTCCGGGGCGACCCAATTATTGTTTAAGTGATTTTATTGCACCAAAAGAAACACAATTAAAAGATCATATTGGTGCATTTGCGGTAACCACCGGCATTGGCATTGATGAGCACGTAAAACGCTTTGAAGATGAACATGATGACTACTCATCAATCATGCTTAAAGTATTAGCCGACCGTTTAGCTGAAGCTTTCGCCGAGTTAATGCATAAGCGCATGCGTAAAGAATTCTGGGCCTATGCCAAAGATGAAACGCTGGACAATGATGCATTAATTGCGGAAGAATACAAAGGTATTCGTCCTGCACCGGGTTACCCTGCCTGCCCCGATCACACCGAAAAAGCTAAACTCTGGGATTTGATTGACGCGGATCAAAACGCCGGCATCAGTATTACGGAAAGCTTTGCGATGCTACCTGCTGCATCGGTGAGTGGCTGGTATTTTAGTAACCCGGAATCAAAATATTATGCGGTGGCAAAAATAAACCGTGATCAGGTTGAAGATTATGCGAAGCGTAAAAAAATGACATTAGCTGAAACCGAACGCTGGTTATCACCCAATTTGGGCTATGATACCTAAGCGAATTTTATAACGAAATTTATTTACAAATTTTAATTTTAAATATTAACCCTAATAAAACAGAGTAAATTTATGAGTGACTCTCAGTCAAACCAGAAAGGATTCAGTATTTTCAGGTATAAGGAAGATCGCTTACCTGTATTAATAATTCTGGCCCTCACAGTGGTTGATTTTATTTTATATTTTACCGTCAGTAATGCTCTGGTTCTGTTTATCTATTATTTAGTGATGATTATTCCCAAAGGCACTATTTGTGCGTGGAATCACCATCACCAGCATCTTTTTACCTTTAGGAATACCGTGCTAAACCGTGGACTCGAATTGGCCTATGCATTACATACGGGTGTGACGACTCATTTGTGGCGATTGCATCATGTGTTAGGGCATCACTTAAATTTTTTAGATCAGAAAAAAGACGAAAGTCGCTGGATGCGTAAAGACGGCACTAAAATGGGTGTGATTGAATATACATTAAATGTAGCAATTACGGCTTACCCGCGTGGCTATGTTGTGGGTAAAAAACATCCGAAACAGATGAAGCCTTTTATCATGTATACGATTCTGACATTTGTGATTGTGAGTATTCTGGTTTGGTACAAACCCGTTGAGGCGTTGTTGCTATTTGTGCTGCCGATGATTACCAGTCTGTTGTTTACCGCCTATGTGACCTATGAGCATCACTCGGGACTGGACACTCAAAATGAATTTGAAGCATCGAATAATAATTTAAATCCCCTGTATAACTTATTGACGGGTAACCTTGGTTATCATACAGCGCATCATCACAAACAGGGCGTGCACTGGTCCAAGTTGCCGCAGTTACATGCAACGATTAAAGATAAAATCCCGGCACATCTTTATACAAAGTCGGCCATTACCAATATGGTGCTTGGCGGCTAGACATTAACCGTGGATTTTTTCAATTCACATTACTTATGACGCGCTTTAAAGTCGTAAAATGCGCTGTAATCAAGCTTGCAGAGATATGAATCAGGTTATCCACAAAAGCTGTGGATAACTCTGTGGATGATTATCGAATATGTGGCTGGAATCGAATTATGTCGGAATTGTTACTAGATTGTTTAAAAAATAAGCAATTAAACTTAATCTATAAAAATCAATTACTTAAAAATATTTTAAAAAGTATTTGACAGATTCATAGTATTAAGGAGTGCTTAAATAGCTGTCTGATGTTAAATATCCCGTCTGTGCATAACTAGGTCTAACCCTATATAAAAAGCCCGATAAAAAGTAAATTTTTCTGTTAATCAATGATAATTAGGTATCATAGCTTGATAGATAGGGCCCTTATAAAATAACCCATTAATCAGGCGGCCGCTTTGAGCCAAAAACAAGCAGATAAATATAATAACAACACGATTGTAAGAAAAGGCCCCTGTACGCTATTGTGCGATTTGCAATTATTAGCGATACCTCAGGCTGATATATCAGCAGATTTTCTTGAGAGCCGTTTATTACAGCAGGCAACTAGCACTCAGCGCATTGCCGAGGGTGGGCGGGGGCAGGCCTGGTTTGTGGAATTTAACGGGCTCTCAGCAGTTTATCGTAAATATCTGCGGGGCGGGCTGATTGCTCGGCTGGTTAAACAAACCTATTTTAGCTTGTGTGCTGAAAACACCCGTTCAATAAAAGAGTGGCGATTGTTGCAATGGATGTTAGAACAGGGGTTGACAGTGCCAAAGCCGGTTGCGGCATCAGTGTGTCGCTGGCCATTTAGTTTCAGCCCTTTGTATCGTGCGCAAATACTAGTGCAGCGCATTCCCAATGTGCAAACCTTAGATCAATTATTAATGCAGAGAGAGTTAACCCAGGCGCAATGGCAAAGCATTGGTGAATGTATCCGTAAGTTTCATAATGCGGGCATTTATCATGCGGATTTAAATGCCAATAATATTTTGCTGGATGCGGATGGCCAGGTTTATCTGATTGATTTTGATAAGGGTGAACTGCGTGCAGAGCATGATGATTCCTCTGTCTGGAAGGCGGAAAATTTACAGCGCTTGAAACGCTCACTGTTAAAACAGCAGGCAGTGCATTCGAATTATTTTTTTATGCAGGAAAATTGGCAGCTATTACTTGAGGCTTATAGATAAGAATTTTGCTTTAATGATGAAAATTAAATTAAATGTGAAATATAGCTATCTAAAATCGAAGATTGTTTTTGCAATGCAATTTTTGCATTGTTACCAATAGTCGTTAACTCTTCGTGCTTTAGAGTGTTGTTTGTTAGCAATGCTTCAAGTTCGCTTAGGCTTTGTATTTGAATACAGGCTTTATTGTTAAGCAGCATTTCAAGTTCGTCTTTAAAATTAAACATATGCGGTCCACAAATCGTAGGCTTTCCCATGCGACAGGGCTCGAGAATATTTTGTCCGCCATGCTCGATTAATGAGCCGCCAATAAACACCCATTCTGCACCTTGCATAAATTGTGTTAATTCACCTAAAGTGTCGGCGAGATAAATTTGTGTGCTATTTGATAATTCATCGTGTCGGCTGCGAACGGCATAATTTATATCAAACGCTTCTAATTGTTTTTGAATGGCTTTGCTACGGTTTGGGTGACGAGGCACAATCACCAGTAATAGATCCGGGTTGATTTTTTTCCAGAGGGATGCCAATTGTTGTTCTTCATCGTTATGTGTTGATGCAGCAACGCAATATTTTCTATTATTTAAATTGATAGCAGTTACGGCTTGAGTGCTTTCAATAAAGGTGAATTTTAAATTACCCGCGACGCTTAACTGTTTGTCGTCAGCGCCTAACTGTTTAAAATTTTTCAATTCAGTTTCTGATTTGCATAAGATTTTATCAACATATGTCAGGCTGGTTTTATAAAGTGATGTTATCCAGCTGTTTGTTTTTAAGGTGCGGTGAGAAAGTCGGGCATTAATAATTGAAATAGAGATGTTTTTGGCGTGGGTTTTTTTATAGAGCAGTGGCCAAATTTCGGTTTCCATAATTAAGCATTCTGTCGATTGCCATGCGTTTAGAAAACGTTTAATTGCAAAGCTAGATTCAACCGGCAGATAACAATGTTGAGTGCGCTTAAGTTTGTGTCGTGCAACGGTGCTGGCGCCAGTGACAGTGTTTGTGGTAATAACAAACTGTGCGCTGGAATGTTTTTCTAATAACTTGTGATGTAACGCTAAATACGTGTTCACTTCTCCAACCGAAGCGCAGTGAGTCCAGAATGTTTTTGATTTTTGTTTTGGGTAAGAAAATCCCAGGCGCTGAAAAAAATAGCGCGAGGATTTATCGCGCAATGCTATTTTTAGGGTATATAAAAAAAATACCGGCCACAATAAAATAGTTAAAAAACGATATGTCATAAATGTGTTTTATTTGTGATAGATGTTTTATGTAGGCGTTAGCTTTAGCTGACGATGTATTTAGCGTGGTACAAAGTAAATATTATTCAATATATAAAAACTTTACGGCTCGCTGCGCATCGCTTTTATGATCACCAGCTAAAGCTAACTCCTACGGGTTATTTTTTCGGGTAAATTGGAGCTGCACCTTCAGGGCGATTTTTGTAGCGCTTATGCGCCCACAAATATTGCTCTGGATTTTGTTTGATTAAATTTTCCAGTGTCTGGTTCAGGGTGAGCGCATCTTTATAATCATCACCCGTAGGAAAATTTTCTAACGGCGGTGATACGACTATTTTATAGCCCCGGTTATTATCGTTACGTTTTATATAATAGGGCACTACCGGTGCGCCGGTCATTTTAGAAAACCGGCCCATTGCTGTAAGTGTGGCAGCGGGGACACCGAAAAAAGGTGCATACACCGTGTCCTTACCGCGAAAATCCTGATCGGGTGCATACCAGGCTGCATTGCCTTTTTTCAAACCTCTAATCATCGCCATGGGTTTGCCGTAATCAACAACCGCGGCGTATTCCTGTGTTCGGTGGTAATAAAGAAAGGCATCGAATAATTTATTATGCGCATGTTTATACATAACCTGCAAAGGTATCGTCATGTGCTTCATGAGAGTGGGGCCAGGCACACCCAGGCAAGTAAAGTGTGCGCTTAATAAAATCAGCCCCTTACCTTCAGGGGGTTGTAAATATTGTTCACCTTCTATCTCACATATTTTGAGTAAGCGGTCATTATGCCACCAGTTAAGTGATTGCTCGAATGCACCAATGGTTATGTTTTCAAAGCAGCGTTTACTCAGGCGAAGAATTTCATCGTCGTTAGCCTCTGGAAATGCAATGCGCAAATTAATTTCGACAATGCGACGCCGGGAGGGAATTAATCTGTAAGCTAATTTACCGAGTAATGAACCGCAGAATACAATGCCCGGCAGGGGCAAAAAAGTGACCAGTCGCATCATGCCCAGGGTGAACCAGGTGGGCCAATATTTAGGGGCGATATAGTCGAGTGGGTTAACTGCTTTAATCAAAGGGATGTGCCGGTTGAGTTTGTTGATGGTGTTTTATTAAATGCTAAAACCGCATTCTCAGAATATGGTTATTGACTTCATAATTTTCTATTTATTACTCAATAAAAATATTAATGGCCTTGCCATCCTCAAAAGATAGCGTGCCTGCTGCCTGCTTTAAACGTAAAGTATTAATTACATAATTATAGCGCGCCCTGGCATAGTCGCGCTCGGCTCGAAACACATCGCGCAAAGTCGTGAGGACATCTATGGCGGTACGGGTGCCCACTTCAAAGCCGGCCTGTGTTGCTTCGTGTGCAGCCTGATTTGAAATGAGTGCCTGCTTGAGTGCCTGCACCTGTGCAATGGTTGAGGTTACACCCAGATAAGCATCGCGAGTTTGTTGCAAGGCCTGGCGTTTGGCTTTTTCTTTTAGTGATCGTGCCTGTTCTTTCAGTGCTACCGATTGTCTGTGTTTTGAGCTAGTAGCGCCGCCGCTATATATGGGAACGGTTAGCTGCATCGTAAGGCTAGTGTCTGTTCTTTCTGAACCGAAGGTACCACCATTTTGATCAGTGAATTGATGCTGTGCCACTAAATCAAGATAAGGCAGGTGTTCAGACTGGTCCGCATCGACTTTTTTTTGTGCTGATTTATAATCATATTGTGCTGCTCGTAAGGCTAGATTATTTTGCTCGGCACTTTCAGTCCATTTCAGCATATTGGCGGGCTCGGGAATTAATAAGGGGATGTCCTCATGCATAGCGGATATATTAGTTGTGTAGGTTCCAAGAATAACTGCCAGTGCTTCAAACTGTGCCGCTAAAATATTTTCGGCGTCGATTTCCTGTGCAACTGAGGTGTCGTAACTGGCCTGCGCTTCTTTTACATCAGTAATAGCAATTAAACCCACTTCAAAACGCTTTTTTGATTGTTCCAGTTGTTTGCCAATGGATATTTTTTCGGCACTGGCAAATTTTAAATTATCCTGTGCGCCTAATACATTGAAATAAGCGCTGGCTAAACGTACCACTAAATCTTGTCTGGCGGCTTCAACTTTTGCAAGTGAAGATGCAATATTCATATCGGTTTGCTGTAGTCTTTTATAAATGCCGTGGTTATAAAGTGTCTGGCTTAATGAAAGAGTATAGCCGGTAGTATCAACTGTGGTGGTGGTATCCGGGAATGCGGGAACATCATATAGTGCTTCCCGATCGGTAGTGCTGGTAAACCCGGATAAATTTATTTGTGGTAACAACGCGGCTTTACTAATGCCGCGGCCAGCCATAGAACTCTCATAAGCAAACTCTGCTGCCTGTAAATCCTGATCATATAAAATTGCCAGTTCGAGTGCCTGTGTAAAATTAAGTGTGAGAGAAGAACTGGTCTGTGCGTTAACTGAAAAACTAAACAGGAGGCAACAGGAAGCAATATATTTACAAGTTATTTTTTTCATATTTAACTTTAACTTTAACTTTAACTTTTTGAGAGGCTAATAATTATCAGGTATTAAAATTTAAATTCAGCTTTTTTCTGACCGTGTACTAGCGGCGTTATAACCGTTTCAAAAATTATTTCATCAGACCATTCATTTTCAGCTGTGCGCGTAATAACATGCGCGGTCATTGCCGGAGCATCACCTGTTACCACAAACATTTTACCATTATTTTTAAGTGCGTTTTTAAATGCCTGAGGAATCTCAGCCACCGCACCGGTTAAAATAATTGAATTATATTTTTTATTGATGGCTGCACTTTCAAGGCCATCGCCCACGCTTAATGAAATATTAAATACGCCCTGCTCTAATAATGTTTGTGCCGCCTGTTTTGCCAGTGTTTCATCTATTTCAATGCTCTCAACATGGCAGGCTAAACTGGCGATGCAGGCGGTGAGGTAACCACTGCCGGTGCCAATTTCCAGTACATCATCTTCGGGCTGAATATCCAGCAGCTGTAAAATGCGCCCTTCAATAATAGGGTGCAGCATTTTCTGGGTTTTATTCAGGGGAATTGCGGTGTCCGCATAGGCCAGATTTAAATATTGCGCGGGCACATACTGGTCGCGTGGAATGCTGTCCAGCGTGTTGAGCACCTTGTCATCAAGCACGTCCCAGGGGCGCACTTGTTGTTCAACCATATTATGACGAGACTGTTCCAGATGTGATGGCATATTTAAATTCCCCAAAGCTTCTTAATGACTGCGATTAATTTATTTTGTTTGCGCTGATTCTACCCCCTGTCAACTATCTTGGATACCCCTATACCTGAGCAACTTGCTCAGGTAAACTTAGCGCCCACAAGCTAGGGGAATTTTATGCGGCCATCAGTTTTTTCGGGCATGCATAATTTTGAGAATTATCTAAAGCGTGGCTGGCGTGTTAATACGGCTAACGGCTTTAGTAAACCCTTAGAACCTGATCCAGTTTATGCTGATGAAGGGAAGCTTTGCCTTTGCGCCTTCCTTCATTATGTTTGTACCCAATATATATGAGGAATGACTATGAGCGCCATCCCAGAAGATTTTATCAAAAATACCGCCAAGCTATCAGAAGACGTTACGCGCCCGTTTAGAAATTCCCGTAAAGTTTATGTCAGTGGCTCGCGCCCGGATATTCGCGTGGGCATGCGTGAAATTGATCAGGATAACACGCCGGACAGCATGGGCTTTGAAGTCAATCCACCCATCCCGGTTTACGATACCTCCGGCGCATTTTCCGATCCGGATATTGACGTTGATTTAATGAAGGGCATGCCGGATATTCGCGGCAACTGGATTGCCGAGCGTAACGACACAGAGCAGTTAGACGGCCCAACTTCGGAGTTTGGCACTGAGCGTCAAAATAACCCGGAGCTGGCCAGCCTGCGCTTTGAGCACATCAGCAACCCGCGTCGCGCATTGCCGGGCAAAAATGTCAGCCAGATGCATTATGCACGGCAGGGCATTATCACCCCGGAAATGGAATACGTGGCGATTCGCGAAAATCAGAAATTAACCGAACTGCGCAAAGACCCCCAATATAAAAAGTTTTTAAAGCAGCACCCGGGGGAGAGCTTTGGTGCAAACCTCCCGGATGAAATGACGGCCGAATTTGTGCGCAGTGAAATTGCCGCCGGGCGCGCGATTATCCCCGCCAATATTAACCACCCGGAAGTGGAGCCGATGATTATCGGGCGTAATTTCAGGGTAAAGGTTAACACCAATATCGGTAACTCGGCGGTGACCTCGTCGATTGAAGAAGAAGTGGAGAAGATGGCGTGGTCGGCACGCTGGGGCGGCGATACCTTAATGGATTTATCCACCGGCAAAAATATTCACGAAACCCGCGAATGGATTTTGCGCAACGCGCCGATGCCGATTGGCACCGTACCGATTTATCAGGCGCTGGAAAAAGTAAATGGTAAATCCGAGGATTTAACCTGGGAGATTTTCCGCGATACCTTAATTGAGCAGGCCGAGCAGGGTGTGGATTACTTTACGATTCACGCCGGTGTGCGTTTGCAATATGTGCCACTCACCGCAGAGCGGGTTACCGGCATAGTATCCCGCGGCGGGTCAATTATGGCGAAATGGTGCCTGGCCCATCACCAGGAAAATTTCCTTTATACGCATTTTGAAGATATCTGTGAAATCATGAAAGCTTACGATGTGAGCTTCTCGTTAGGTGATGGCCTGCGCCCCGGCTCATTGGCCGATGCCAATGATGCAGCACAGTTCGGTGAGCTGGAAACTTTAGGCGAGCTAACCAAAATCGCCTGGGAGCACGATGTGCAGGTGATGATTGAAGGCCCGGGGCACGTGCCCTTGCAGATGATTAAAGAGAATATGGATAAGGAACTGCAGGATTGTTTCGAAGCGCCATTTTATACATTAGGCCCGCTCACCACCGATATTGCACCGGGCTACGATCACATTACCTCAGCGCTGGGTGCAGCGAATATCGGCTGGTACGGCTGTGCGATGCTGTGTTACGTAACGCCCAAAGAGCATTTAGGTCTGCCCAATAAAGCCGATGTGCGCGAAGGCATCATCACTTATAAAATCGCCGCACACGCAGCGGATTTAGCCAAGGGCAACCCGGGCGCACAAATTCGTGATAATGCTATGAGTAAGGCACGCTTTGAGTTCCGTTGGGAGGATCAGTTTAATCTGGGGCTCGACCCCGAGCGCGCACGTGAATATCACGATGAAACCCTGCCCAAAGAGTCGGCCAAAGTGGCGCATTTCTGCTCTATGTGTGGTCCGCACTTCTGCTCAATGAAAATCTCGCAGGATGTGCGCGAGTATGCCAAACAGCAGGGTATCTCTGAAGATGCGGCGATTGAGCAGGGCATGCAGGAAAAGGCGATTGAATTTATTGGCAAGGGTGCTGAGATTTATAATAAGTCTTAACATTCAAAGGCATGTTGTCCGCAAAGCAGAGTCTTTGCGGGCTAACTGCTTTTCAAATCTTTCTAGCAAAATCGTCAAAATCTGCTAAATATAGAGTTGGGCTAACAATAAAAATATTCCCGACTTATGGCTGATAAAAAACTAAACCTTCTACTCAAACAACAAATTCATGATCATCTGCCTTCGGTCGATATTTCGGCTTCGCATTGGCAAAATTTTCTGGACGCGGTGAATGCATCGTATCAACAATTTAATGATAATCAGCAAAATTTAGAGCAATCACTCACCGAGAGCGCACAGGAATTGCTGCTGGCAAATGAGGAAATGAATGCGGTATTTCGCGCTATCCCAGATCAGTTATTTCATCTTGATGCCAGCGGCAAAATTATTACCTACAAATTAGGTCAGAGCAGTCATCACTATTTAAATGATGAACGCCTGATTAATCGCCATATAAAAGATGTATTAAATATTGAAGTGATAGATAAATTCACAGTTTCAATTAAGCAGGTGTTAGAGCAACTTACCATTCTGAACTTTGACTTCGTGCTCTATCATGATAAAAAAATATATTATTATGAAGTGCGTATGATGCCGGTGAAATCTCAGGAAGTGATTGCACTGGTGCGGGACATAACCGAACGTAAGCAAGCGGATGATCAAATTGCTTACCTGGCTTACCACGACAGTTTAACCGCATTGCCTAATAGCCGATTATTTAAAGATCGTTTAGATCATGCAATTTCTCAGGCTGATCGCAATAATAAAATTTTGGCGGTTATGTTTTTAGATCTGGATCGTTTTAAATTAATTAATGATTCAATGGGGCACTCAGCAGGCGATGAGTTATTAAAGATAACATCTCAACGTCTTATCGAGGCCGTGCGTAAAACCGATTCGGTAGCCATTAATGCAGATGGCATGAGTTCTGCCATTGCACGTTCCGGCGGAGATGAGTTTACAATTTTACTCGATGATATTGAAAACCGGCATGCAATTTCTTGCATAGCTGAACGTATTGTTCATAGCATTGGCATGCCAATGAAATTAGGGCGTGAAGAAGTTCATATTTCAACCAGTATTGGTATTGCTATTTATCCGGAAGATGGTGAGGAGGTTGATGAATTGTTAAAGCATGCCGACTCGGCGATGTACCATGCAAAAGCGCAGGGTAAAAACAATTTTCAATTTTTTGCAGACTCAATGAGTCGCTCATCGTTTGAACGTTTGGCATTAGAAAATAATTTACATCGTGCCATTGAGCATAATGAACTGCATTTATATTACCAGCCACAAGTGAGTGTTGGGAATGAAAGGCTGGTGGGAATGGAGGCATTAATTCGTTGGGAGCATCCGGAGAAAGGCTTTATTTCACCGGCGGATTTTATTCCGGTTGCAGAAGAAACCGGTATGATAATGCAAATAGGCGAGTGGATTTTTCGTGAAGCTTGTGAACAAGGTGCAAGCTGGATTGCTGCGGGTTATGATCTGCAAAAAATTTCGGTTAACCTTTCTCCTCGCCAGCTTAAAGATGAAAATATTGCAGGCTTCATTGAATCGATATTAAAAGAAAGTGGCTTGCCCGCAGAAAAATTATGCATTGAGTTAACTGAAAGCGCATTAATCCTTGACCCGGAAATTGCTGATGCCAGATTGAAAAAAATAAAAGCATTGGGTGTGAGTTTGTCATTAGATGATTTTGGTACGGGTTTTTCATCACTTAGTTATTTAAAACGTTTCCCAATTGATACATTAAAAATTGATCAGGCATTTATTCGCGATGTAAAAGTGGATAAGGAAGATGCTGCATTAGTTAAAGCCATTATTGCGATGGCGCATGGCTTAAGTATGGATGTGATTGCAGAAGGGGTAGAAGTGACGGAGCAACTGGATTTTTTAACGGCTTATGGTTGCGATACGATTCAGGGTTTTTTATTTAGTCGGCCGTTAATGGCTGCCGATATGGAGGAGTTGTTTCTTAAAAAGCAATCATGACCAGACCAGACCAGACCAGACCAGACCCGACCAGAGGTTTCCTGAGTTTGTGATAAATAATACCTGCAGGAGTTAACGTAAGCTGAGCCTGTTTTGAGGATGTGATTTTTAGGCTTAAGCACTATTCGATTCCGATCCCATTACCAGAACAGTTTAAGTCAGAACCATCACCGGCTTTTTACCGTCAAAAATTTTCGTTGTGGCAACCGCCGCATATTCAATTTTTAACCGGCTATAAACATCGTCCAGTGCCATGCTCAATGTTTTGCTGGTGATGGCACGAATAACTCCCGCATGCCCCACAATTAACACATGCTGGCCGCGATATTGGTTGGCAATGTTTTCATATACCGTCCAGATGCGTTCGGCAAAATCATCCAGTGGTTCTGCACCTTCGGGGCGGTTGTGCACCGGGTCTGCTAAAAACTTTTCCAGTGCGTCGCCTTCATTATTTTTTATGTCTTCCGGGGTTCGGCCTTCCCAGCTACCAAAACCAATTTCTTTTAGATTATCTTCAACGCTGAAATTAATGCTGAGCGTATCGGCCAGCGCTTCGCTGAATTTTAAACAGCGCGAAAGGGGCGAGCTAATAATATGTTCCCATGCGGGCTTTTCTGGCACTGCTTCCCACATTTGTTGCCAGCCGAGTTTGCTTAGCGGGTCGTCAATGCTGGAGCCCCGATAACGGCGGCCACCTTCAGGTTCGCCGTGGCGCATAATGTCTATCTGGGTCTCACTCATGACATCCAGCCTATTAAGGTTAAGATTGAAATAACCGCCAGCCACACCACCAGTGTTCTTAACACCAGTGCGCGGGCAGAGCGAATGCAGGCGGTTTCTTCACCGGGGGCGCAATCTTTTAGGGCGCCCTGACCTGCAGTTATCAATGTGTAATAGTTGCAGTCATATAAATCATCCTGCTTGTTTTTGCTAATGAACTCCTGCCTGGCACCTTCGTAATTACCGGTGAGGGCAAAGCCCATGGCAACTAAGTGCGCAGGTGCCCATGCCATGCCTGCCTGAAGCTGGCGTGCAGCATTGGCGAGTGTGCTATTCCCCGTGCGCATGCTGTGGGCGGTGAGTCGGTAAAGCAGCGCGCCAAACGGGCCGAGCACCACAAACCAGAATATAACGGCAAATACCCGGTCATTAGATTCATGCAGCACCGAGCGCATCACTTCAACGGTTTGCTGATCGAGATTTTCCGGGGACTCTTTTTGCATAATGGCATTGGCATATTCGCTGGCGCCAGCATCATCGCCATTTTCACGCGCTTCTAAATAGGCGTTAATTTGACGATTCAGATCTTTCGGCCCCAGGCAATAGGCAAACACCGCGAGACCAAAAAGTAAATCGAGCAGCCCCAGCAGGCGCCCGGCAAACCAGATTTGCAGCAACATCACCACCAGCATCACAGGTAATAACAAAATTAAAATAGAAGAGCGATTTTGTGAGCCAATGCCAGGCAGGGTTTTTAGCATCCAGCGACTGTACTCATCAAACCAGTTGAAGTTGCGCAAGTTTTCGAGGATGTCGCTCATGCGATCGAAAATAATGCCGAATAAAATACAAATAAGTGCCATGGGGGTTTTAGCCTTTAATTAGTTTTTGTTTAATCGTTTGCTGCAGTCGGTCCCAGTTAAATGCTGGCCCGGGATCAGTTTTACGTCCGGGGGCAATGTCGCTGTGGCCGGTTATAGCACCTTTAGCGATGCCGGGGTAGTTTTGCCGGAGTTGAATAATCAGTTTTGCGAGGGTTTCATATTGAATAGATTCATATTCAACGGTGTCGGCGCCCTCAAGCTCAATGCCAATGCTGAAATCATTGCAGCTCTCTTCGCCACAATAATTAGAGGCCCCCGCATGCCATGCACGCTTTTCGAAGGGCACAAATTGTATCACCTCGCCATCGCGGCGAATCAGCAAATGAGATGAAACTTTAAGCTGATAAATATCCGCAAAATAGGGGTGATCTTTGGGGTTGAGCTGATTCGTAAATAACTGAGAAATATACGGCCCACCAAAGCTTTGCGGTGGCAGGCTGATATTGTGGACCACAATCAGGCGAATATTTTTGCTCATATTTTTGAGCGAGGGTCGTTCGTCGCAATTTTCGGATGGGATTTGAGTCGCCTCCGCTAATATTCCTGATTTATCTATAGTTATCATAGGTTTAAAGTCTAGCAGCTGGGGTACTAATTGGCCATAAAAGAAAATAATTCAGATGGGCTATATCTCTTTTTTGCGGAGTCTATAAACTATGCCTGCGACATTATATTCCGGTCGTCAGCTAAAGCTAACTCCTACAGTGAACATTTAGTAGGCGTTAGCTTTAGCTGACGAGCGGTGTACCCAAAATCAAACATTAAGCAACTAACAGACCAGCCCGTAGATTCAGTGAATTCAAATTTTAACTCAGACAGCAGCCCCTTAGACGGTTTAAACACTCAACAGCGTGCCGCCGTAGAATATATCTCCGGCCCGATGCTGGTGCTGGCCGGTGCAGGCAGTGGAAAAACCCGCGTAATTACCCAGAAGATCGCCTATTTAATTCGCGACTGCGGTATTAAACCCATTCATATTGCCTCGGTAACTTTCACCAATAAAGCCGCGCGTGAAATGAAAGCGCGGGTAAAAGGCTTATTGGGCAAAGGTGAAACCCGTGGCTTGATCGTCTCGACCTTCCATAATTTAGGGCTGCGCATTCTCGGCATCGAGCATAAACATCTGGGGTATAAAACCGGTTTCAGTGTATTTGATTCCGCCGATACACTGGTGTTAATTAAAGGTTTGTATGCGTCCGAATCATTAAGCAATGTCGATGATGCGGAAGAAGCACGTTGGGCAATTTCACGCTGGAAAAATGATTTTATTTCGCCGGAACAGGCGATTGCGAATGCGGAAAATGATATCGAAATAAAACATGCGATGCTGTATTCACGTTATCAACGACAGCTAAAAGCGTACAATGCATTTGATTTTGATGATTTAATTTTGCAGCCGGTAGTGTTGTTTCAAAATCACCCGCAGGTGTTAGAAAAGTGGCAGCACCGTATTCACTATTTATTGGTGGATGAATATCAGGACACCAATGCCAGCCAGTACCAACTGGTTAAATTATTATTAAGTAACCACGGTCGTTTAACCGCGGTGGGTGACGACGACCAGTCGGTATACTCATGGCGCGGTGCGCGGCCAGAAAATCTGGCGTTGCTGGGTGAAGATTATCCAAAATTAAAATTAATAAAGTTAGAGCAAAACTATCGCTCTACTTCACGCATTTTAAAATGTGCGAATCATTTAATTCAAAATAATCCACATGTTATTGAAAAACAATTATGGTCGGATTTAGGGCTGGGGAAAAATATTCGCATTATCGAATGCCCCGGTGCAGACGGTGAAGCCGAAAGAGTGACGGTGGAATTAAATACCCATAAATTTCAAAAGCGTACCCAGTTTGGCGACTATGCAATTTTATATAGAGGCAACCATCAGTCACGTATTTTTGAAAAATATTTACGTGAAATGCAAATTCCGTATGTAGTCAGTGGTGGCACATCTTTTTTTGAACGTGCAGAAATAAAAGACATTATGGGGTATTTGCGTTTGCTGGCTAATCAGGACGACGACACCGCATTTTTAAGAATTATAAATACCCCGCGTAGAGAAATTGGCGGCAGTACTCTGGAAAAATTAGGTGAGTATGCGAACGCCAGAAATGTCAGTTTATTTGAAGCCTGTTTTGAAATGGGCTTATCGACAATATTAAATGAACGCGCCTTAACAAAACTGCAAAACTTTACCAACTGGATAAATTTATTAAGTGATAATGCCGAGCGTGGCAACCCGATTGAAGTTGTGAAAGACATGATAAAAGATATCGGTTATCAAAACTGGTTAGAAGAACAGAGTAGTGATATAAAAATTGCCGAAAAGCGTATGGAAAATGTGTATGAATTAACCGACTGGTTAGCGCGTTTATACAAAGATGAAAAAGGTAAAAATTTAGGCGAGTTAGTTGCGCACATGAGTTTAATGGATATTTTAGAGCGCAATAAAGAAGAAGCCAAAGAAGACATGGTGAGCTTAATGACCTTGCACGCGGCAAAAGGCCTGGAGTTTCCCTATGTGTTTATGGTGGGAGTAGAAGAAGAAACACTGCCGCACCGCACCAGTATTATGGAAGAAAATTTAGATGAAGAAAGACGTCTGGCGTATGTGGGTATTACGCGTGCTCAACAGGAGTTAACGATTACTTATGCTAAACATCGTCGACGTTATGGTGAAGATGTTGAGTGCGAGCCGAGCCGATTTTTAAGTGAGTTGCCGGAAGATGAAATTGAATGGGAAGGAGGTGGTCGTAAAGTTGATGAGGTGCAGGCGAAGGAGCGAGGGCGGAGTCATTTGGCGGCGTTGAAGGATATGTTGGCTTAGTTTTTTTTTGTATTTAACTTTTTATTGTCTCAGTACGCTAGTAAAAACTATGCACTTTAGTGCAAGGCTTTAGCCTTGTCTTTTGATCCTGTTTCAAATAGCCATATAAGATAAAAAACGTCGTCATTCCCGCGTGCTTCTAGCGGGAATCCAGCGACTTTGCAGCACTTAAGGTCGTTGGATTTCGGCTCAAAATCGTACGGGGATGACAGGCATTTTTGATTTGTACTGAAACGACTTTCAGTCGTTGTAAAGTAACGTATGGGCTTTCATTCCATAGTCGTTGAGTTTTTGTCATCTCCGAAAATTGCGACCTCGAAAAGTCTCTTTTATAACTTCACTTCATATCAGTTTTGAATTCATCCCCTCTTGAGCTTGCCGAAAATTGTATTTAAATAGGGGGAAAATCACAGGGATGTGATTTTGAGTTCTGATAAGCAGGGATGCGCATCAGAACGACCCGGCAACAGAGTAATAAACTAACAAACCAAAGTGAAATTAGAAGTCGCACTGACAATTCTCGGGAATTTTTATTTTAGCTTTTTAAAATGAAAACAAGCGAATAAAGGGCGGCGTTCTTTTGCCTACTTTTCTTACGCTGTTGCAAGAAAAGTGGGTCGCCACAAAGGCGAAACCACAGAACTCAAGTTCCCATAAATCCAAAATCAAAAGTCACAAGAACTCTCAATCTCAGTCAAAACCGGCAACGCCAGCTGATACTCATTCCCCAGCAACAAAGCCCTTTCCAGTCTGGCCGGTGCACTCCGCCCCATACAGTTATGATCCGGATCACCCTCAAATGCAACCAGCATGGCCTCGATTAATAACTCATTATCAAATGTCTGCCCGCTAAGTTTACTCTGTAACTGAATAATTTCCCCGGCAACCGCTCGCGCTAAATCCTGATGTTTGGCCCAAAGCTCAGAAACTGTGCCAGCCACTTTTAGCCCTGCGATATTCGTTGTGAGTATGTAAACATTTTTAACCACCAGCTCAAATAATAATTCATCAGCACTGCTAAGCTCGCGGGCAGTAATATCAATGGATGCCAGAGTGTTAACTAATAAACTCGCCTTTTTACCATAAGCAGGTGAGGGAATAAGCACTTTATAATCCTGGCCTTTTTTCTTTTCAAACCATACTGAAATAACGGTTGGGTTTAATTGGTGCTGCTGCCAGTCATTCGGGAGTAATTCATTTTGCAGTAAAACCAGTGAATCTTTCCATGGCGCAGGGGTATTAATTAGCACGTTTTGCACATCTGCTTCGGCAACGGCAATTAATACCAGTTCGGGTTCTGGAATTTCTTTAGCTACTTCTTGAATATTCATATCACGTGTAACCGGCATTACTGGGTAGCCACTACGTAAAAATCCCCGGGCAAAGACTCCCGCCATTTCGCCCATGCCAATTATGACTACTGATTTGTTTATCATCTTTGTTATCTCTTATCTTGTGGGTTAATTACTGATAATATTCGTGGATTATAACAAAACTAAAATTCTACGATATGCTGAATAAAACAGAGTTGCTTCACTATGCTAGTTGATGCCCGATTAGATGCTATTAAAACATGGGTAAAGTCAGAGCTGAAACTTACGAGTTTTACAATTGAAGTCGCCTCCGCCGATGCTAGCTTTCGACGTTATTTTAGGTTGTATTCGGGCGATAAAACCTGGGTGATAATGGATGCACCACCGCAGAAAGAAGACTGTCAGCCGTTTATTAAGATAGCAAAATTAATTGAAGGTGCAGGTGTGCAAGCACCGCATATTTATAGCTTTAATGAATTGCAGGGGTTTATGCAGTTAAGCGATTTAGGCTCTACGGCTTATCTGGATAAGTTAAACGATGAATCTGTCGACGCACTTTATTTCGAAGCGATACAGTCGATTGTAAAAATGCAAACGATTCGAGCTGATCTGCCATCTTACGATGAAAAATTATTACAATCTGAAATGAGTTTATTTAGCGAATGGTTTTTGGCTAAACACCTGAATTTAAAATTAGATGCTAGCCAGAAAAATGTCATTCACGATACCTTTTCTATTTTAACGAACTCAGCATTGCAACAAACCAGCGTATTTGTACACCGTGATTATCATTCGCGAAATTTAATGATCACAGCTGAAAACAATCCGGGAGTGATTGATTTTCAGGATGCGGTTAATGGCCCGCCAAGTTACGATTTAGTGTCATTAATAAAAGATTGCTATATCGCCTGGCCCAGAGAAAAACAATTATCCTGGGTAGATCAGTATCTAAAGTTATCTGCCATAAAAATAGACCGTCAACAATTTATTAAGCAGTTAGATTTTATGGGTATGCAACGCCACTTAAAAGCCATCGGTATTTTTGCACGTTTAAATTACCGTGATGGTAAACCCGCTTATATTAATGATATTCCACGCACTCTTGCATATGTTGTTGATGTTTGTAAGCGCTATTCAGAGCTGAAAAACTTTTCACTATTACTATCAACATTAAATATAAATGCAGATTCTCAAACGCTGGAATTAATTAAATGAAAGCAATGATATTAGCCGCCGGCAGAGGTGAGCGCATGCGCCCATTAACCGATAGCACACCAAAGCCTTTATTAATGGCGGGTTCAAGATATTTAATTGAATATCATTTATTAAATCTGGCTAAAGCGGGCTTTAAAGATGTGGTGATTAATGTTGCCTGGCTGGGTGAAAAAATAATAAATTGTATTGGTAACGGTGAAAAATATAATTTAAATATAATGTATTCAAATGAAGGTGATCAGGCTCTGGAAACCGGCGGTGGTATTTACAATGCATTACCATTATTAGGCAATGAGCCATTTTTGGTGGTGAATGGTGATGTGTGGACTGATTACCCGTTTGAAAAACTCTATCAGTTTCCCTTAAAAGATAAGGCGCATCTGGTTCTAGTTAATAATCCCGAGCATCATCCTCAGGGTGATTTTCTGCTGTCTGAAAATCGCTTGATCGATACAAGCGATGACTTGAGCATTGAGCGATATACCTTCAGTGGAATGGGTGTTTACTCTGCAGCGTTTTTTAAGGGGCATCATCATGAAAAATATCCGCTCGCGCCGATGATTAAACAGTTTATTTCGGAAAATAAAATCAGTGGTGAATTGTATTCGGGAAACTGGATGGATATAGGAACGGTGCAACGATTAGATCAATTAAGCAGGGTATTAAATAAAGACACTTAGATCATTTAAGTACACATAATAAAAAGGCAGGCCTTTAATCAGGCCTGCCTTTTTATTATCAATTTTTTCAATGAAAGTTCCGAATAAATTAAAATTCTCTGCCCTGGTAATCGGAACCACCCCAAAAGTATCGTGCAGTTACAATATGCACCGGGTCATCCAAATCATTGCTATTATAAAAACTATAGTCAAATTCCATACGCGCTTCACGATTCATACGAAAGCCCCAGCCAAAGGTGTAGCTAATGCCTGTAGATTCATAATCTACAGATGTATCGGTAAAATCAAAATTCATTGTTGTGCTACTAACTTTAAATTTGAACCAGTTATTATTTCTTTCAATCGTACGGTAGGCAAAACCAAAATGTCTGCCGTTGAGAGAATAGTCAACGTTGGTGTTATCGGTGCCAGCTTCTAAGCTGTTATAGCCAATTATTTCTAGCGCCCAGCCATCTTCTTCTGCGCCAAACATCAGTTCACCAGTAACAGTAGGATCTAGGTCTGTGGTTGCTGCAACACCCGTACCTAAACCGTAATAAAAGTTAATGCCCTGTCGACCCGCATAGCTGTTTGCAGATGCTAGTAATGCAAAGGTTGTGATGATTAGTAATAAGTGTTGTTTAAATTTCATCCGTTGCTTCCTCAAATAATTCAGTTTATGAGCAGGCCCCATTGTGTTTAAGCCTTATAGAGTGTTTACATCGTATAGGCTTTTATACGGGCATTGTCGTTTAAGACGTGATAATTAAACAGAATAATAGCATGTTTTTAAAAAAATACCTTATTAAAATCAACAATATACAAAAGCATTGTTATGTTCTACACAAGGATGCGATTGCAAGCGCATAATTTAGAGAGATAAATTCTTTTATTTCAAGGGTTTATCGCAGGTTTGGTTTTATGAATTGCTCAACTACACTAGTTATAAGGATATTTAAAATCGTTGCGGTGCATTCAATATGGGGCAGGAAATAACCACCAGTCATTTCTCTGACGCAGATTTCAGGCTTTTTCACCAGCGTTTACAGCGCGAAACGGATGAATTGCAATCATGGTTCCAGCACAAATGTTTTTCTAAGCATCGACCCGTGGCCGGTTATGAAATGGAGGCCTGGTTGATTGATCATCAGGCGCTACCGGCGTCACGTAACGAAGCTTTTTTAAACGCTGCGGCCAATCCGCTTTATACCGCCGAGCTTGCGCAGTTTAATATCGAATTAAATACCGATCCGGTGATTATTCAATCGAGTTTTCTATCTGATTTCGAAAAAGATTTTCAGCAACATTGGTTGTACTGTAAAACCGTTGCCGAAAGTATTGGCTGTCGAATTTTAAGCACAGGCATTTTACAGACTTTGCGCCATGAACACTTAAGCATGAAAAATGTATCTCCGTTGTTACGCTATGAAGCGTTGAATGAGCAGATATTAAAGCAGCGAAATGGTAGAGCATTGCAACTGGATATTAATGGTAGTCAGTCATTAAGAAGCACTCATCAAAATGTAATGTTAGAAGCAGCGGCAACATCTTTGCAAATTCATTTGCAGGCACCGCTGGATTTGGCGCATCATTATTACAATGCATCTATATTAATCTCGGCACCGATGATTGCCATTAGTGCAAACTCACCCTACTTATTTGGTAAAGATTTATGGGCTGAAACGCGTATCGCGGTTTTTGAACAGGCGGTAGATGTGGGCGGGTATAATGGTGCTGCGCAGGGCCCCATTCATCGAGTGAGTTTTGGAACCGATTACGCCAGACAATCTTTGATGGAATGCTTTGCAGAAAATGTACAACATTTTCCAGTGCTATTGCCGATGCATTACACCGACGACGTAAAAAAAATGCAGCATTTAAGTTTGCACAATGGAACCATCTGGCGCTGGAATCGTCCATTAATTGGCTTCGATCCGGACGGCACGCCGCACCTTAGAATTGAGCATCGGGTTATGCCCAGTGGCCCAAGTGTTGTTGATAATATTGCCAACATGGCATTTTATTATGGGCTGGTGCAATACTATGCAACACAACAAACGCCGCCAAATGAATTATTAGAATTTTCGCAGGCACGCGATAATTTTTATACCTCAGCACAGCATGGCATGCAAAATAAAATTAGCTGGCCTGGTTGTAAGCGCTGCGATATGCGGCATTTAATTCTGCATCAATTAATTGATCATGCACAGCTTGGGCTGGAAAGTTTGCAGTTAGATTCTCAGGACATTGATAATTATTTAACGATTATTCAAACTCGAGCGGAGCGAAATCAAACCGGTAGTCAATGGCAGCGTGAGTTTGTTGCCCGACATAAAGGCGCGAGTCATAATAGCGTTGATAAAGATATGCAACGCCTGCTCGAAACTTATTATCATAATCAGCAAACCGGTGAGCCGGTACACAACTGGGATTTTGAAACGACTCGATAAACACATGACGCATACACTACAACAATTAAATGAATTACCCGAGGTTTTTTTAACCGCCAAAGCTGAGGACCTGCACGACATATTAGAGCGTCCAACGTTAATTCATCTGGCAGGTAAGCAATCCCGGCCATTATTTGTTTCAACACTTTTACACGGCAATGAAACCACCGGGCTTTATGCTATTCAAAAATTACTGTGCCAGTATCAACAAACGAAAATGCCGCGATCAATTTCAATTTTCGTTGGCAATATAAAAGCCGCGCAAGCGGGTGTGCGACGCCTGGAGCAGCAGGTAGATTATAACCGCATCTGGCCGGGTACCCATCAGCCGTATTTAGCTGAAGCGCATTTAATGCAACAGGTAACGGATATTATGCGCGACAGAAAGGTTTGGGCAAGTGTCGATATTCATAATAATACGGGAAAGAACCCGCACTATGCCTGCTTTAATAAATTGCAGGCGGAGTTTATTTCACTCGCGGGTTTGTTTAGTGAAACGCTGGTTTATTTTACTACGCCCAAAGGTGTGCAGTCGTCGGCGTTTGCGCAGTTGTGCCCGGCAGTAACTTTAGAGTGTGGGTTGTCAGGTGAAAAAAATGGCATTGATCACGCTATGCGTTATTTACAAAAAGTTATGCTACTGGATGATTTGCAGAGTTGTAAAAATTCACATTTAAATTTATATCACACTGTCGCGCGGGTAAAAATTCCGGAAGGTTACTCCTTTGGTTTTGAAGATGATGCCACTATTAATTTGCTACCAAAAATTGAGGCTTATAATTTTTGCGAATTAAAAGCCGGCACAGAACTGGCTGTTGTTGAACCGGATAGCAGCGCTTACTTACAGGCTTTTGATGATGACGAGCGCGAAGTCGGGCGGGATTTTTTTGAATATGTTGATGATAAAATTTTGTTAAAAAAATCGGTGATGCCTGCAATGTTAACCATGGATACACAGGTGATTCGTCAGGATTGTTTGTGTTATTTGATGGAGCGGATGGTTTTGCCGGAGGCTTAGTTGAATTACATTAGCTCCCTCTTTTTCAAAGGGGGAGCTAATGCAGTTAAATTAAGTCTACTTTTAATAAGCTCCATTCGAACAAACTCTTCTCACATCTGACTACGGCATTAAATCATATTTAAATTCCACATCAATTAATATAACTCTTTATGAATTAACAACTTAACAATAAAACACTAAATAAATATATTATAATATTCTGTATCTTTTTTCACCAGTTTAGCCTAAAATCCCTCGCCTGATCACAGCCGCTGTGGTCATCATGAAAACGCCTCCAGCCCCGCCAGATAAGGTTGATAGCGTAAATCTGTCATTTTAAAATATATATAGGGGCTTTAACTTGTCGTTTGAATCTTTAGCGCTACATCCAAATATCCTTAAATCTATTAGTGAACAGGGCTTTACCGAGCCGTCTGATATTCAGCTGCAAGCCATTCCGCATATTTTAGAAGGCAAGGATGTGATGGCATCTGCTCCAACGGGCACGGGTAAAACCGCTGCTTTTGTGTTACCCGCATTGCATAATTTATCACAAACTGAAGCACCGCAAGGGCATGGCCCGCGAGTGCTGGTGCTAACCCCAACCCGTGAGTTAGCCAAGCAGGTTGCGGATAATATTTATCAATTCACAAAATATTTACGCATGCGCTCCACCACAATTGTGGGAGGCATGCCTTACCCGCCACAGATAAAAATGCTGCGCCAGTCGTTAGATTTTTTAGTGGCCACCCCCGGGCGTTTAATTGACCATATGAACTCAGGGCGCATAGATTTTTCCTGCGTGCAAATGTTAATTTTAGATGAAGCCGACCGCATGCTCGATATGGGCTTTGTCGATGAAGTGACGCGCATTGCAAAAGAAACCCCGGCAAATCGTCAGACCTTATTATTTTCAGCCACCCTTGAAGGGCAGGTAGAAAAAGTTGCACGGGCGTTATTAAACGAACCAGAACGTATTCAAATTGCCGGCGTTAAAATTAAACACGATTCGATTACTCAACATATGTTGCAGGCAGATGATTTTCGCCACAAACGAAAATTGTTAGCGCACGTGTTATCGGATGCATCTGTCGAGCAGGCAATTATTTTTACCTCCACCAAAAAAGGTGCCGATAGCCTGGCCGAAAAGTTAAAAGATGATGGCCATGCCTGTGCAGCTCTGCACGGAGACATGCGTCAAAATATGCGTCGCAGAGTAATTGAACAAATGCAGCGCCGTCGCTTAAAAGTGTTAGTCGCTACCGATGTTGCAGCCCGTGGGCTGGATATTAAAACCCTCTCGCATGTTATTAATTTTGATATGCCGATGCAGGCAGAAGATTATGTGCATCGCATCGGGCGCACCGGTCGCGGTGGTTCAACCGGTAATGCTTATTCATTGATTGGTCCGCAGGACTGGCAGCTGTTTTATCGGATTCAAAAGTTTATTGATACGCGTTTTGAATTAGCGGAAATTGTCGGTATAGAACCGCAGCAGGAAAAACCAAAATTTAGTGGACCAAAATCGAACAGCCGACGTCGCAAACCCAATGTGCGCTACAAAAAAGGCGGTAGAAATTTAAACGCTAAAAAACCGGCTTACAGTAAAAAACCTGAAGCGGCTTAAATTTTATCCTATAGAAATCTGCGATAAAATTTTTCTCGCAGATTTGATTATTTTCAGTTTTAAATAAAAATACACAAAGTCATAGCAAAGCGGTTTATGAAACCGCTTTGCTAATACAATAAGTAAGTGCTAGCCTAAGTTTACATAAATTAAACTTTCAGGTATTAAAAATGGCATCTGTGTTTACTGACGCGCGTCAACGCTTACACAAACTTGGCGAATCCTCTGCAATTTCTCCGCAGGTCATCAATAGTCTCTCCCGCCCCAAAGCGACACTCTGTGCATCAATTCCGGTATTAATGGATGATGGCTCAACTCAGTATTTTGAAGCGTATCGCTGTCAATACAGCTCACATCTGGGACCCTGCAAAGGTGGTGTTCGTTTTCATCCGAATGTATCGCAGGATGAAGTTCAGGCGCTGGCGCTGTGGATGACGATAAAGTGTGCGGTTGTGGATTTACCCTACGGTGGTGGTAAAGGCGGGGTGAGTGTAGACCCGAAGAAATTATCGCGCATGGAGCTGGAAAGGTTATCCCGGGCATATATGCGTGCGATGGCAGATTTTGTAGGCCCCGATAAAGATATTCCTGCACCGGATGTTTATACCAATGCCAGAATTATGGGCTGGATGCGGGATGAGTTTGAAGTGATTAAACGTCAAAAACAGCCTGCAGTTATCACCGGAAAACCGGTCAATATGGGGGGCAGTTTAGGGCGTGAAGAGGCGACCGGTCGAGGCGCATTTTTAGTGACCGAATTTTTGCGCAGTAAAGAAGGTAAAGCCCCGGAAGATATTCGTGTTGCAATACAGGGTTTTGGTAATGCCGGTTATAGCATTGCAAAATTACTGTTTGATAGTGGTTATAAAATCGTTGCAATCAGTGATTCAAAAGGTGCAATTTTTGATGAGAACGGTTTGAATGTTGATGAGGTAAAATTATTAAAAGAAGGGCAGCGCTCGTTCAATACCGATTATTGTGCAAGTTCTGTGTGTGAATCTGAAACTTATAAAAGCATCAGCCATGAAGAATTACTCGCTCTGGACGTTGAGTTACTAGTGCCGGCAGCACTGGAAAATGCAATCACCAAAGACAATGTAAAAAGCATAAAAGCCAGATGGATTACCGAAGTGGCGAATGGGCCGATATCCGCAGTGGCCGATGAAATTTTATTTCAAAAAGGTACGGTGGTTATTCCCGATGTGCTGGCAAATTCAGGCGGGGTTATTGTCAGTTATTTTGAGTGGGTGCAAAATAAAGCGGGATATCCGTGGACGCTGGAAGATGTTCGTCAACGCTTGCATGATAAGTTGAAAGCGAGTTTTGATGAAATGTGGCAGTATCAACATCAAAGTGAAAATATTAGTTTAAGACGTGCAGCTTATGCGAAGGCGTTGAAAAAAATAGAGCAGGTAATTAATGTACGGGGCACGAAAGAATATTTTTCGAATACTGAAAATAAAATTTAATAGAAAAACTGATTTGAAATAAAAAATTTAAAAATATAGCATCTCACCCAGTTAACTAAGGGTGAATATTTTTTCAAAAGTTAACGGGACAATATTGTAAAAATATAAAGATAGGTAGTCTTAATGTTTAGGCGGTGAGCACTCAAAAGTCTTAACTACTTTTTCGTTTGCATCAACACTCTCTAGTTTCACATCAAAGCCCCAAAGTCGGGCGACATGTTTGATAACTTCATAAGCTGATTTGTCCAGCGGTCGGCGTAAGTGTTGAGTGTGGCGCAAAGTCAGGGAACGATTGCCTTTTGCGTCGACATTATAAACCTGTATGTTAGGTTCGTTGCTGCCTAAATTATATTGCTCAGATAAAGTGCTTCTAACATTCTGATAACCGTTACTGTCATGAATAGCGCTGACCTGAATTTTACGATTCCTGTCATCGTCGGTAATAGCAAAGAGTTTAAAGTCGCGCATCAATTTGGGGGATAAATACTGCCCGATAAAACTTTCGTCCTTAAAGTTTTTCATTGCGAAATGCATGGTTTCGTTCCAGTCGGTGTTAGCGATATCAGGGAACCATTCTTTATCTTCATCTGTTGGCTGTTCACAAATGCGCCGAATATCCGTCATCATATTAAAGCCGAGCGCATAGGGGTTAATGCCTGAATAGTATTCGCTATCAAAACCGGGCTGGGCGACAACGTTTGTGTGCGACTGTAAAAACTCCATCATAAAACCATCGGTGCACAGGCCTTCATCATAAAGCTGATTTAAAATAGTGTAGTGCCAGAAAGTTGCCCAGCCTTCGTTCATTACCTGGGTCTGGCGTTGTGGATAAAAATACTGGGAAATTTTTCTGACAATACGCACGATTTCTCTTTGCCATGGCTCAAGCAAGGGTGCGTGTTTTTCAATAAAATAAAGTATGTTTTCCTGTGGCTCGGAAGGGTAGCGAGGAGGCGCAGCATCTTTTCCATCCGGGTCTTTATCTGGAATAGTGCGCCATAATTCATTCACCTGTGACTGTAAATAATCGGCTCTTTCCTGCTGGCGATTTTGCTCTTCCTGCATTGATAAAGTTGGTGGGCGCTTATAGCGATCAACACCAAAGTTTTTTAATGCATGGCATGAGTCAAGAATGTTCTCAACGGCCTCTTCGCCATAACGGGTTTCACATTTGGCAATATAATTTTTAGCAAACAGTAAATAATCAATAATGGAGTCGGCGCTGGTCCACGTGGTAAATAAATAATTATTTTTAAAAAAAGAATTGTGCCCGTAGGCTGCATGGGCGATAACCAGCGCCTGCATCGGCATTGAATTTTCTTCCATTAGATAAGCAATGCAGGGATCGGAATTTATGACGATTTCATAAGCCAGTCCCATCTGGCCTCTTTTATAATTTTTTTCGGTGTTAACAAATTCTTTTCCAAAGGTCCAGTGACTATACCCCACCGGCATACCGACGGAAGAATAGGCATCCATCATTTGTTCGGCGGTAATAATTTCAAGTTGAACCGGGTAGGTGCTAAGTCCAAAGTCGCCCGCAATGCGCTCAATTTCAGCGTGGTACTTTTCAATTAGCTCAAATGTCCATTCGGAAGTTTCGGATATCGGGCTGTTTTTTTTAACTGAATTTGCCATAGTTTTACTTTATTTATGCGTCACGTTTTTCAAAAAGCTTTCTAAATACCGGGTAAATGTCAGCAATTTTTTCTATCTTTTTCATCGCAAAGTTATCCCAGCCTGATTGTATGTGGGTGTATTCATCCCATAGGTTTTGATGCTGGTCGGGAGTGATTTCGATATAAGAATAATATTGCACAAATGGCATAATGTTTTTATTTAACAGATCAATACACATTTTAGAATCGTTATGCCAGTTGTCACCATCGGATGCCTGCGCAGCGTAAATATTCCAGTCGTTACTGGAGTATCTATCCTGAATAATAGATGCCATTAATTTCAGAGCGCTGGATACAACAGTGCCGCCGGTTTCTCTGGAATAAAAAAAGGTTTCTTCATCTACTTCGGATGCCACAGTGTGATGAGAAATAAAAACGATTTGTATTTTTTCATAAGTGCGGGTGAGAAAAAGGTAAAGCAGCATAAAAAATCGCTTGGCAATATCTTTTTCTTCTCGCCCCATTGAGCCGGATACATCCATAATGCAGAACATAACCGCCTGTGTTGTAGGCACCGGGTGGTCAATGCGGTTGTCATAACGTAAATCAAAGCTGTCAATAAATGGAATGCGTTTTATTTTATTTTTTAAATAGTGGATGCGTTCGCGTAAATCAATAATAACCGGGTCCGATTCATCGTGACGTTTTAGCAGGTCATTAAGTTCAGCGTCAATTTTTTTGAGTTCTTTTTTATACGGTCCGCGTAATGCCATACGCCGGCCCATTGCACCGGTTAATGAGCGCACCACATTTATATTTGAGGGGATACCTTCTGAGGTGTGACCGGCACGCACTTTTTTTGTTTCGATAATAGTGGAAAGTTTGGTTTTAACCAGATTAGGTAATTCAAGGTCTTCAAAGAAAAACTGTAAAAATTCCTCCCGCGATAATTCAAAAATAAAATCATCTTCGCCTTCGCCGGAGTCAGAGGCCTCGCTGCCATCCCCCTGACCGCCGCTCTGGCCGCCGCCCTGTGGTCGTGGAATTGTGTCACCCTGATGAAACTCTTTGTTTCCCGGGTGCACCATATCCCTGTGGCCGCCCTGCCCATGATGAAAGAAAGGCTCAGAGGTGTCTTTTTTTGGAATGGATATTTTTTCGCCCTTATCAAGGTCGGTAACACTGCGCTCAGAAATAACATTTTCAATGGACTTTTTTATTTGCTTGCGAAACCGGCGGAGAAATTTTTGCCGGTTTACAGCACTTTTGTTTTTCCCATTGAGTCGTCTGTCAACAATTTGCGCCATTTTAATGTGGCCTAGGATGACTTACGTACACGTAAATACCATTCGCTTAATAAGCGCACCTGTTTCTCGGTGTAGCCTTTGTCGACCATGCGGGAAACAAAGTCTTCGTGTTTTTTCTGGTCGTCCTGTGATGCCTTGCTATTGAATGAAATAACCGGCAGCAGATCTTCAGTGTTGGAAAACATTTTTTTCTCAATAACCGTGCGTAATTTTTCGTAGCTGGTCCAGGTAGGATTTTTGCCTTCATTGTTGGCTCTTGCACGCAGTACAAAATTAACAATTTCATTTCGAAAATCTTTCGGGTTGCTGATGCCCGCGGGCTTTTCAATTTTTTCCAGTTCATCGTTAAGTGATCCACGGTCAAACATTTCGCCGGTTTCCGGGTCGCGGAACTCTGAATCCTGAATCCAGTAGTCAGCATAGGTTACATAGCGGTCAAAAATATTCTGACCGTATTCGGAATAAGATTGTAAGTAAGCGGTTTGAATTTCTTTACCAATAAACTCAATATATTTCTGTGTTAAGTAACCTTTTAAGTGTGATAGATATTTCTCTTCAATTTCTTTTGGAAATTGCTCGCGTTCAATCTGTTGCTCGAGTACATATAAAAGGTGCACCGGGTTAGCGGCAATTTCACTATTGTCGAAATTAAACACGCGGGAAATAATTTTAAATGCGAAGCGAGTTGACAATCCATCCATGCCTTCATCTACGCCGGCGTAGTCACGATACTCCTGATAGGATTTTGCGTGGGGGTCGGTATCTTTTAAATTTTCTCCGTCATAAACCCGCATCTTTGAAAACAGGTTTGAATTTTCGGGTTCTTTTAAACGCGATAAAATTGCAAACTGTGACATCATTTCTAACGTGCCGGGCGCACAGGGGGCTTCGTTGAGTGAGCTATTTTCGAGGAGTTTGTCGTAGATTTTTAATTCTTCTGAAACCCGTAAGCAATAAGGGACTTTTACGATATTTATTCTATCCAGAAAAGCTTCATTATTTTTATTATTTCTAAAGGCCTGCCATTCGGATTCATTGGAGTGTGCCAGAATAATACCGTCAAATGGAATTGCCGCCAGGCCTTCGGTGCCTTTATAGTTTCCTTCCTGAGTTGCAGTGAGTAACGGATGCAGCACTTTAATGGGGGCCTTGAACATTTCCACAAATTCCATAAGCCCCTGATTGGCGCGACATAAGCCACCTGAATAACTGTAGGCGTCCGGATCGTCCTGTGAAAAATCTTCGAGCATACGGATATCCACTTTACCTACCAGGGATGAAATGTCCTGATTGTTTTCATCGCCGGGTTCGGTTTTGGTGATTGCAATTTGACGAAGAATAGACGGGTGTACTTTAACTACTTTAAATTGACTAATATCCCCGTTAAATTCATGCAGGCGTTTAGTGGCCCAGGGTGACATAATACTGCTGACATAACGCTTGGGAATTCCGTAATCGGATTCAAGAATATCCCCGTCTTCTTCTACATCAAATAATGATAATGGAGATTCAAAAACCGGCGAGCCTTTAATGGCATAAAAAGGAATTTTTTCCATCAGTGATTTTAAACGCTCAGCTAATGAAGATTTGCCACCACCCACGGGGCCCAGTAAATATAAAACCTGCTTTCTTTCTTCAAGTCCCTGTGCCGCATGGCGTAGAAAAGAAACGATTTGCTCGATCACTTCTTCCATGCCATAAAACTCACGAAAAGCCGGATAAATTTTAATCACTTTATTTTGAAATAGACGGCTTAATTTTGGATCGTTGTGGGTGTCGATTAATTCGGGTTCGCCAATGGCTTTTAGCATGCGCTCAGCTGGGCTGGCATAAGTGAGTGGGTCGCTTTTGCAAAGATCCAGATATTGTTGAAGAGAGAGTTCTTCCTCTTTGGCATTTTCAAAGCGTTGCGTGTAATGATCAAAAATACTCATATCCATTGCCCCTTGATAACCTTATTAATGATAAATTTATTAAGAATTAAATTACCAATAAATGATTAAAAGTTGTATAAAAAATATATGACGAAATTTTAATTTCCTTAGATAAAACTATAGACCAGATTAATTAGAAATATTTCAATAAAATAGTGACATTAACCACAAATACTTATCTGCCGGTTGTCGGAGTATTTTGACCGACTAGCAGCGTTATTATTTTGACATTAATATCGTTTATGAATAGCTGAGCAATAAACAGGCCATTTGTTTAAAAAATCGCAATCGTTCATGCGATTCTCGGTGTCGATCTTTTTGTAAACCCCTACAATCAACTTATTGATATATGTGAAATATTAGTTAAATAAAGTGCTGTGAGTTGAATATTTTAGGCATTATAATATTCGAAATTTAAATGATAGATGGGCAGTATTCATTGTTAAGTAAAAATACAATTGCAGCAATAGACCTGGGTTCAAATAGTTTTCATATGGTGGTTGCTGAAGAAACTCAGGGTCAGTTAGTGATACTCGACCGTATTCGAGAAATGGTGCGTTTAGCTGAAGGTCTGGGTAGTGAAGGTGAGCTTGATCCTTCGATAGAGCAGCGCGCACTCGACAGCCTTAGTCGCTTTGGGCAGCGCATTCGTTCTTTAGATTCGCACTGTGTTAGCACGGTGGGTACAAATACTTTACGTCGTATCAAAAATTCTGAGGAATTTTTATTTCAGGCTGAGCAGGCACTGGGTTTTCCAATTGAAATCATCTCGGGTTTTGAAGAGGCGCGGCTGGTTTATCAGGGCGTGGCGCATACATTAGAGCAGGATCACGACTCAAAATTAATTGTTGATATTGGTGGTGGCAGTACCGAAATTATTATTGGTGAAGGCTATACCCCGCAATTATTAAACAGTCTGGAAATGGGCTGTGTGATGATGACTCAGAGATTTTTTGAAGATGGAAAAATAAAGTCTAAACGCCTGCATGCCGCCAGGATTTTTGTGCTGCAGCGTATGAAAGCGATTCATTATACTTACAATAAATTGGGCTGGGATACTGCCACCGGATCTTCTGGTTCGATTAAGTCTATTGCCAGTGTTATTCGAGAAATGGGTTTACAGAAGGAGGATGGAATTAATCGTGAATCCATCACTAAATTAATTGCCCTGTGCAGTGAATTTAAAAAAATTAAAAAAATCGATTTTCCCGGCTTAAGTGAAAAACGTAAACCGGTTTTTTTAGGTGGCTTAATTGTTTTAGCCGGGGTGTTTGAAGCGCTGAAAATAGATCACATGCATGTTTCTGAGGGAGCCTTACGTGAAGGCCTGCTGTATGACATGGTGGGGCGGCGCCAGAATAATGATATACGAAATAAAAGTGTTAATTCATTGGCCAGTCGTTTTCATGCGGACCAGCAACATGCACAGCGTATTGAGCAAACTGCTTTTGATTTTTTTCAGCAGTTAAAAGAAGACTGTTTTGAAGATATACAAACATCATCTAATTTATTGCGTTGGGCCTGTGAGCTGCATGAAATTGGTAGAAATATTTCTCATTCCTCTTATCAGAAGCACGGTGCTTATGTTATTGAAAATGCTGATCTGGCGGGATTTTCCCGGCAAGAGCAGCACCGAGTCGCCGCGATAGTTCGTGCTCATCGGGGGAAAATTATTAAAGAATATTTTAAGGAGTCCCATAAAGTACTGCAGCAAAATTTAATTTATCTTTCTATTGTTTTGCGCTTGTCCGTTATTTTTCATCGTAGTCGGGTTGAAAATACTTTGCCTGCAATTGGCTTAATCATTGAAGAAAAAGAGTTAACGCTAAGCTTGCCCGATCGTTGGCTTAATGAGCATCCGTTAACGATTAATGATCTTGAGCAGGAGGCAGATTATTTATCTGCACTGGGTTTAACGTTAAAAACAGAGCGGCGTGTATAGCCGCTTTTGATGTGAAAAGCGGGTTTGTGGCTTAGCTACTTTCGGCTAAATCTTCTAAAAATTTATCCTGCGAAATAAATGCTTCTTTGCCATCTTCCGGGCTCATTTGGGTGTAATGTCCATCGGCATCTAAAGCCCATGCCTGTGTGTTATCGAGTAAATAATATTCCAGCTCGGTAATTATGCGTTCCTGCAAAGCCTTGTTTTCTATCGGCGTCGCGATTTCAACGCGGTGATATAAATTGCGCTCCATCCAGTCTGCACTGGAAATATACACTTCGGGTTTATCATCATTTTTAAAATAGATCACCCGGTCATGTTCAAGAAAACGACCGACTATTGAAATGACGCGAATGTTTTCTGATACACCAGGAATGCCCGGGCGCAGGCTACACATGCCGCGAATAATTAAATCAATTTGTACCCCATCAGAAGATGCCTGGTATAGGGCGCTGATCATTTCTGCATCCACCAGTGAATTGAGCTTAATAATAATGCGGCCGTCTTTACCCTGTGCCGCGTGTTGCCTTTCGCGTTCTATTTTAGCTTCGAGAGTATCCTGCAAAGAGAAAGGCGACTGTAATAATTTATTTAAATTTTTGGTTTGCCCCATGCTGGTGAGCTGGTGAAAAACCCGGTTAGCATCTTCACAAATCTTTTTATTGGCGGTGAAGAAACCATAATCGGTATATAAACGTGCGGTACGTGAGTGATAGTTACCCGTGCCCAGATGCGCATACTGGCGCAGGTGCTGAGCTTCGCGGCGAATAATCAATAACATTTTGGCGTGGGTTTTATAACCTACTACGCCATACACAACATGCGCGCCGGCTTCCTGTAATTTGGCGGCCAGTGAAATATTAGCTTCTTCATCAAAGCGGGCGCGCAACTCAACCACTACGGTGACTTCTTTGCCCAGGCGTGCGGCTTTTACTAGCGCGTTTACTACGGCAGAGCTGGGTCCGGTTCGATAAAGCGTTTGTTTAATCGCTAATACTTTCGGGTCGTTAGCAGCCTGACGAATAAAATCCACCACTGGTGCGAACGATTCATAAGGGTGATGCAGTAATACATCCTGTTTACGAATGGCCTCAAAAATATTTGATTTGAGGGTTATTTTTGATGGCACTGCTGGCACAAAAGGTTTGTATTTTAATTCTGGACGATTGATTAAATCGTAAACTTCATTTAATCGGTTTACATTAACCGGGCCTTCTACCTTATATAAATCCCGCTCAACCAGTTCAAATTTATCGAGTAGATAATTGCAGATATCTTCCGGGCAATCGTGAGCCGCTTCGAGTCGCACCGCATCACCATAACGACGTGAGCCTAACTCGCCTTCCACTGCACGTAGCAAATCATCAATTTCTTCTTCGTCTACATATAAATCACTGTTGCGGGTAACCCGAAACTGGTAACAGCCTTTTACACTCATACCCGGAAAAAGTGATCCGACATAGGCGTGCACGACTGAAGACAAAAATACGAAATCATCTGGCCCGCAGTCACACTCTTCGTGTGGCAGTTGAATAATGCGGGGCAGGGCGCGGGGAATTTGCACAATCGCTAAGCCGCTGTTGCGCCCGAATGCATCTTTGCCTTTGAGTGAAACAATAAAGTGCAGGCTTTTATTTAAAATACGTGGGAACGGGTGTGCCGGGTCGAGAGCCAGTGGACTGATAATGGGTAGCAGCTCATTCTCGAAATATTCTTTGAGCCAGCTGTCCATGCAGCTATTCCATTCGTTGCGACGCACAAAGCGAATGTTTTCGGCGGCAAGGTGTTCATCTAAAATTAAATTGAGTAACTGATATTGCTCGTCGACTAACTCATGGGCGCGTTGGCTAATGAGTTTTAAAACTTGCTTGGGAGAGGTGTTGTCGGGTTCGTTATGCAGCGCACCAAGTTCGACTTTTTGTTGCAGGCCCGATACCCGAATCTCAAAAAACTCATCCATATTGGTACTAAAAATACACAGAAAACGTAAACGCTCCAGCAGGGGAATGCTCTCATTACGAGCCTGTTGTAATACGCGCCAGTTAAACTCAATCAGACTCAGCTGCCGATTAAGGTAATATTCTGGTTTTTTAAAGTCGATAACAGCGCTCTTATCTGTGCTGGACGGATTTTCAGGTGCTTTTTTCGACGCTTTATTTTTGGGTTCTGCCTTTGTCATTATCTGTGATCATCATCCGACATTTTTAGATTTTTAGCATGTGCTCTATGAATATTAGACCAAATTTGTAATTTTAGCCATAAATATGGCTAAAGTTTAGTAACAGTATCAGTTATTTAGCGTTAATACTTTATAAACTTGTTAAGATTTGGCGTGGTTGTTTTCTATGGTGTATCCTCATACACATATAATAAAAAGAATTGTGAAACTGGAGTTGTGGTATGACGTTTGATTTTTGGACCAATCTCATCGAAGGTCAGGTTGAGCTGTCCCTGCTGATATGGGCGTGCTTGCTCGTTATTGTAATGTATATCGCCCGGCAACCCGCGCATCAAATGATCCTTGTGCTGGCGCGTAGTCTGCGCAATGCCCTGCGTTTAATGGCGCGTTCGGTGATGCTGGCTGAAAAGCAGTTACGCTCGCGTAATCGTGAAGTGCTTTTAGCGCAGGGGCAGGAGCATGCAGAGCGCTTTATTGAGCGCGAATTTCAGCGGGTTGAAACCCTGGTGAATCGTGACTTGAGTGGCTACCCCTCATTACAGCGCGATTTAAAAGAACAAATCACTCGCATCGATGAAGATTATGTTCAATCCAGTGAAGTGCCACCGAAACCCCCTGAGTGGTTAAAAGCGGTGGAAGCCGTTGCCGATATTCCTGATAATGGCTCACCGGTGGTGGCCAAAATTTTAAATGATATTCATACCACCTTAAAAAAAGCCCTGGAAACTGATTTGCAGGAATACCGTCGTGCTAACCGGGAGCGTCACGGCCTACTGAAAAAAATGATGCCGTATTGGCGTTCACTTACTAACAGCTTAAATTCTGTCGAACGAAAAATAACCGGCCTGGAGCAGCGCTCAATTATTATTGATAGCCAGATGCAGGGCTATGAAGATATTCGAAATCACACCGATTATGCCGAGCGGATGCTCTCATCATCTTCACTTACGCAGTTTTTTATTTCCGGGCTGGCGTTATGTCTGGCAGTGATTGGCATGTATGTTAACTTTCAGCTGGTGGCATTACCGATGGAAGAAATGGTGGGGGCAGCCAGTTATTTGGGCTCCAGTAATATCCGTGCCTCAGATGTGTCAGCACTTTTTATTATCAGCATTGAAGTGATTTTAGGCCTGTTTTTAATGGAGTCAGTGGGCGTCACGCAATTGTTTCCGGTGATTCATTTGCTTGAAGACCATAAGCGCCGGATGATATTCTGGATTATGCTGAGCTTTTTATTTATTTTTGCGGGCATTGAGGCCTCCCTGGCGTATATGCGTGACATGCTGGCATCAGACCGCGAAGCGCTCTCGCAGCTACTGACCGGAGTGGAGGTTGCCGAACCACCTCTGCGCTGGATACCCTCCCTTGGGCAAATGATTATGGGCTTTATCTTGCCCTTTGTGCTGACATTTGTGGCGATTCCGTTAGAGTCATTTATTCATTCATTTAGAACCGTGAGTGGTTTATTTATTGTCTGGCTGTTGCACATGCTGGTGGTGGTTATTCGTTTTATTGCGAATCTGGTTTTTGGGGTTGGTAAAATGTTAATGAGTTTTTATGATCTGGTTATTTTTATTCCGTTAAAAATTGAGTCGGGTTTTATAAAAAATAAAAGTGACAAGAAAGACGATAAAATTAGTGGTGTACTCACGCACCAGCAGGAAGTGGGTGAAGACTCATGAGTATGAAAATATTTGCTGCAAAAGCGTTGTTCTTTAGCCTTGGCTTTTTACTCTTGATGAGCCTGTTAGCCCAACATGGTTGCTCGGAACCGCGGTCTAAAAAAGCGGTTTATGTACTGGTGGATACCTCCGGAACCTATAGTAAGCAGTTTGATAAAGTACAAACCGTATTGCGTTATCTATTAGGTTCGTTGCAGCCAGGTGAGTCATTAGCACTGGCGCGTATCGACAGCGAAAGTTTTAATGAAAAAGATATTGTTGCACGCATGACATTTGATTTGCGCCCGTCAATGGCAAATGCACAAAAGCGGGCTTTTTTAGAGTCGGTAGAGGCATTTGGTAAGAATATTAAATCGAGTAAATACACCGATATTACCGGCGGTATTTTACAGGCTATTGAATATTTAAATGAAACCCGCGCCACTGAAAAGCACATTTTGATTTTTTCAGATTTAAAAGAAGAAATCAAAAAAGGTCAGGTGCGTAATTTTCCTATCAGCTTTGATGGCACCCATGTGGTGGCGGTCAATGTGACCAAGCTGAAAAGCGATAATGTCGATCCCAGAGAATACCAGAAGCGTCTTGAGCAATGGAGTGAACGTGTAGAGCAGGGCGGGGGTGACTGGAAAATGATTAATGACTTAAATCATTTGAGTCAGATTATTGAATAAAACCGTCATGTGAAACTAGTGCTCTAATGGCTTTAAGTGATTGAAATATATCAATTAAGACGATTTCAGTGTCGATTTTATTTACCCTTTATTAGCTTTATTCAAAGCATAAAAATCGCATTTGTTTGAAATTCGTAGAAAAAGTCATTTTCAGGTATGATTGTTGCTCATATTTTTGAGTGATCTTGAATATAGTTTGAAAATGATAATAGTGACGCGGTTTAAACTGAAGTGTTTAAGCTGAAGGTTAAATGATGAATTGCGGTATCTCTCCTCCTAAAACTTTCACCAAACTTTCATCTGTCCCATTATCCCGTTTTAATGTCAAAAGAGGTAATAATGGCTTTACAGGAATGTTGGGGCTTATACGAAAAGCAGTATGAAGGACGGCCATTGCGAGTGCGTTTGAATGAGGGCATCGAAGAGTATGTCTGCCATCCGCGCTATATGCATCAGGTGTGCATTACGGTGCCGTTGAATGATGCGGATGAGAATGGGTTTCCGTACCCGGAAGAATGCAAGTTGCTGGACGAGCTTGAAATGCTGCTAAAAGATAAATTACAGCAGCAACAGGTTTCGGTGTTTGCGGCGATATTAACCTCGGACGGAGCACGTATCTATATCCTGTACACCTACCTCCCGGATTTTTGCACGCAGTTTATCAGTGAGTTAAATAACGACTGGATTTATCACACAATAACGGCGACCACCCAGGAAGACCGTAACTGGGAAATGATTGAAGCCTTGACCGAAGGTGTGTAGCGATATTTAAATTTTTTTAACCCCATTGTCATTACTCCTACGTTTATATCATTAAACAACGAAGGAGTTTTAACAATGAAAGCATTTACATCCCCAATAGCGCTATCAATAATCTGCATTAACAGCGTTCTGTTGTTGGCCTGCAGCTCGGTTGAAACCAGCGAATCTGATAAAAAATCCCGCACTGCTTCTCAGCCTGCACTTAACAGTCAGTTGCAACAGCGCAAAGCCATTGAAGCAAAACAGTTATATCCATCGCAGGAAGTCGCGCAGGCACAGGTAATGACCGATGCCACGACTAAATCGGTGATGCGAGCGAAACAGCGCTCGCCGGTACTGGCTCAATACCCTGCACAATATCAACAGGACAACCGTGAAAACTATCAGCACTTTAGTGATAATGATATTTTGCGTACAGCTGATACACCGGTGTCTACATTCAGCGTGGATGTGGATAGCGGAGCCTACTCAAATGTCCGCCGTTTTTTAAATCAGGGGCAGCTACCGCGTAAAGATGCGGTGCGCGCAGAAGAGCTAATTAATTATTTCAGTTATGACTACGCGTATCCTGAAAATAAAAATCAGCCCTTTACGATTAATACTGAAATTGCCCCCACCCCCTGGAACAAACACAGTTATTTATTGCACATAGGTTTACAGGCGTATCAATCTAATAATAACGAGGCACGTCCTGCCAGTAATTTGGTTTTTTTAGTGGATGTTTCCGGCTCAATGCATAGCGATAGAAAGTTGCCGTTATTAAAATCGGGTTTGAAATTACTGGTTAATAATTTAAATGAAAACGACAGCATTTCAATCGTGACCTATGCGGGTTCAACCGCCGTTGTATTAAAGCCCACCAAAGGCAATAAAACCGCAACCATTTCAATGGCACTCGATCAGTTAGCCGCAGGTGGTTCTACAAATGGTGCCAGTGGGATTGAGCTGGCGTATCAAATGGCGCAGCAGTCATTTATTAAAAATGGCGTTAACCGAATTATTTTGGCAACCGACGGTGACTTTAATATGGGAGTAACTAATTTTGATGCCTTAAAGGAGATCGTCGAACAAAAACGCAAAACTGGAATTTCATTAACGACTTTAGGCTTTGGTCGTGGAAATTATAATGACCATTTAATGGAGCAGTTAGCCGATGCGGGTAATGGAAATTATAGTTATATTGATAATTTAAACGAAGCGCGAAAAGTTCTGGTTGAGGAAATGAACTCAACATTAAATACGCTGGCGAATGATGTAAAAATCCAAATTGAATTTAATCCGGAACAAGTGGCAGAGTATCGCTTAATTGGTTATGAAAATCGCAAATTAAAACAGCAGGACTTTAATAATGATAAAGTTGATGCCGGTGATATAGGTGAAAATCACACGGTCACTGCGTTGTATGAAATAACATTAACAGACAGTGCGGTCAAACAGTTTGATGCGAGCCGTTATGTAAAAAATATTAACTCAAATACAGTCCCGGACAAGCCAGCGAATCTAAGCAATGAATTGGCTTATCTTAGATTAAGATATAAAGCCGACAGCCAATCTGACAGTCAGCTAATAGAAAAACCAATTTATAAAAATGAAATGATTACAGATATAAAGTCGGCAAGTGATAATTTTAAATTTTCTGCATCAGTGGCCGCATTTGCGCAGCAACTCAGAGGTGCAAAACACCTGCAAAAATTCAATTATGATGATATTCTTGAACTGGCAAAAGCATCTAAAGGTAAAGATGAATTTGGCTACCGTGGTGAGTTTATTCAGTTGGTGTCATTAGCCAGGGCGCTGGATACTTAAATCTGATAAATCTTAAAATAAACTTTAACGCTTTGATATTAATTTCAGGTGGTTTTAACTATTTCTACATCGAATAATTTAGCCGACTTAAGTGATGAAGCGCTTATGTTAAGTTACCAGACAGGAACCGCCGCTGCTTTTGACGAGTTATATGCACGTCATAAGGGCGGCCTGTATCGTTATGTTTTGCGTCAGCTAAATAATCACGATGCATTAGCACAGGAAATATTTCAGGACGTGTGGATGAAGTTGATAAACGCCAGGCTAAGTTATCAGGTAAGTGCAAAATTTAGCACCTGGCTTTACCGCATTGCTCACAATCGGCTAGTGGATCATTGGCGCAGCGATAAGAAAATAAAACAGCAGGTTGATTATGATGAAATAAATTCAATGGACGAAGATGTACTGGATAGCCAGAGAGAGAGTGAGCCGCAGAATCAGTTTCAGCAAACACAAACGCGTCAAAAAATATTGCAGGCCATCGATGAATTACCAGAGGAGCAGCGCAGTGCCATTTTGTTAAAAGAGGAGGGCGCACTAAGTTTGGCCCAAATAGCAGAAGTTACCGGTGTAAATAGAGAAACAGTTAAAAGCCGGTTACGTTATGGTATAAAACGATTGCAGGGTATTTTGCAGCCTTTGAGGTCCGTATTATGACCCGTAAAACCCAGGATGAATTTGAGCAGGATAAAGATCTTGATATTTTGCATGAAAAATATCAGGCCATAGCAACTGAGTTACCGCCAGAATCTCTAGATGCTGATATTTTACAGGCTGCACATCAGGCAGTTGATTCTCAGTCACACATAAGCAGATTAAAATCTTCTCGACGAGCATGGTATGTGCCGGCAGCTTATGCGGCTGTTCTGGTGTTGAGTTTAAGTGTGGTGCTGAAGCTGGCATTTGAGCCTGAATATAAATCACCCGAAATACCAGAAACTGATGCGATGTTCCCTCATGAAGAGGCGTTAATGCAGGCAGAGAAAAGTAGACTAAAGCAGAAGCTTCACATACTTTCGGAGCAAAAAAATATTGATCAAAATCGGATGCTTAAACAGCAGTCTTTAAAGCAACAGGTAGTAAAGCCAGCCAGCCAGCCGAAAAAAAGCCAACAGAAAATAAAAAAGACGAGAAGCCATTCCAAACGAGCGCGACCTGATATGGCAGCGCCTGCAACGATTCAATCTGTCGGTGAGATGGACGAGAAAGCGATAGCAAGTGCAGGAATAAAACCAGAAACCACACAGGTGACTGATAAAGATCAGCAGGCTAGAATAAAATATTTAATAAAACTTTATGATCTTCAGCAGTTTGAAAAGCTTAAGCTTGCCATGCAAGATTATCGAAAGGACTATCCTATTGGTGGTGATGAATTAGGCGATGAGATTGAGAGTGTTATGGGTAAAAGTGAGAGCAATAAACTGCCACAAGTTTTACGTGACTGGGAACAACATAATCAATGATGTTTAATATTTTACGAGCTAGTGTGACAATGCGGATAATTACAATCTGAGCTAATATAGATCAAAGGGTGCATAATCTATAAGTTGTAAATTAATATTACCATTAAAACTATTGGGCAGGTTTAAAATGAACGCTATCAAATTGGCAAGTACACTATCAGTTGTATTATTGTTATTGTTTCAATCAAATCTCTGGGCTGAAAGTGTCAGTGAAAATAATAGCCGGGCCAAAATTGTAAAATCCCATGGGCATATTCATGTTGAAAATAGTAAAGGTGAAAAAAGAAAAGTTGATAGCAATCCGTTTATAGTGAATAGTAATGAAACTGTCGTAACCAGTAAAGAAAGTAAGGCCGTGTTGCAATTTGACGATGGTGCGATGTCGGTGCTTGATGAGTCGAGTAGCTTGCGGATTGAGAAGTCTGGCTGGTTGTCACAGTTAGGGGGCAAAGTTTATTATGTGTTTAGAAAAGTTTTCGGAAAAGAAAAATCAAAAAAAGTCATAACGAAATTTGCCACTATCGGTATTCGAGGAACCACTTTTATTGTTAATGTTGAAGATGGGAACCAGCAGGTAGCATTACAGGAAGGTAAATTGAATATTGAGTCTCCCGATGCGGAATATGAATTTCTTAAACCCGTAAAGGTGGCGGATGATTTTTCTGAATTTCAACAGCAGCAAAAAATACGCCGTGAAAATCTGGATAATGAATTTAGTGAATATAAGAAAAATATGCGTAAAGAGTTTGTGGAATATAAAAAGAACTTTGATTTAGCGGCTAATAAAGTGGTTAGCTTTAATGGTAAGCGTGTAGATGAAAGTAATTTAAATAAAGGCTGGGAATCATCATTCGATGATTTTGCAGATTTTTCAAAAGATTATATCGGTGCTTATAAAGAATTAGATCAGGCGACTGATTAATTGTAGTGGCTTATATCTGATCTGATCTTATATATTTAAAAGCAGGTTTAGATCTAACCATACAGTGGCTGTGCTTTACGGGAATGTGAATTCTGTAGTTTCGCCTGTTGGCGACCCACTTTCTTTTCAACAGCCCATGATAATTAAATTGGGAAAGTAGGCAAAGAAACGCCGCCCTTTACTCACCAGCCCTCATTAAAAAACAATGAGGGTGCCTGAAAATTGTTTAAGAGACTTCTCATTTTATTTTATATTTTCAGTTTAAAGCTCCGTTAGCGGGTCGTCACGGTAAGCCGTCCAGACTTATCGTGACTTAAAATCACATCCCTGTGATTTTATCCCTACAGGTATACAATTTTCAGCTGGATCCAGAGGGATTAAGTGACAAAACCGGATAAGCCTGAGCTAAAATAAAAAATTATTTTTCTTCAGGTAACACCCAGTCTGCTCTGGGAAAATGACAGGTGTAACCATTAGGAATGCGTTCGAGATAATCCTGATGCTCCGGTTCTGCTTCCCAAAAATCTGTTGCCTGATTCACTTTAGTAACGACTGTCCCGGGCCATAAGTTTGTGGCGTTCACATCTTTAATTGTTTGCTGAGCAATATTTTGCTGTTCGTTCGAGGTGTAAAAAATTTCTGATCGATATGATGACCCTCTATCATTGCCCTGGCGGTCCGGGGTTGATGGATCATGAATCTGGAAAAAACAAGCCAGTATATTGCGATAACTAATCACGCAGTTATCAAATTCAATTTCAATGGCTTCAGCGTGATCGCCATGATTCCGGTAAGTTGCATTTGCTACTTCACCACCGGTATAGCCTACGCGGGTGTTTAATACGCCGGGTAATTTCCGCATTAAATCCTGCATTCCCCAGAAGCAGCCACCGGCTAGAATTGCGCGTTCAGTTGACATATTAATTTCTCGCTTACCGTTATGAATAGTCTTATTTAAGTTGAAAGTGTAGCAAATAAAACACTGCGAATGTCACGTTAACAAAAGTTAAGTTAAAAGCTATCAAATCCTCTTAAACCCTGTAACCCACCGCCGTGGATAGCCAGTAGTTTGCAACCCGGTTTGAAATGATTTTTACTAATTAAATCGAAAATTCCCCAAAGTAATTTTCCACTATAAACCGGCTCTAGTTGTATGTTGTGATATATCTTAAATTGTTTGATAAATTCATTGAGTTCAGTTGTTGTTTTTGCGAATCCACCAAAATGATAATCGTGGTTTATTTTCCAGTTGTTGAGCGAAGTAGCAGGGCTGGTTAAACTGTTTTTTATATCCTCATCAAGCTGCGGGTTTTTCATTACGGCAAAACCTAAATATTGTGTGTCTTGAAATGGGGTGTTTTGAATGAGTGAGCTAAGCATAGTGCCGCTGCCGATTTCGCAGCAAATAAAATCATAGTTATCTTGCAGCTCATTTAATATTTCTGCGCAACCCTGCTTACCCTCAGTGTTATTTCCGCCTTCGGGAATTAAATAAAAACTGCCAAACTCATGTTTTAAATTTTCTAAAAAACCAGCGTTACTATTTTGTTTGTACTCTATTCGTTTAATAAATTTAAGCTGCATGCCCCAGTCGCGCATATCCTGTAAGCAGGGATTGAGTGTTGGCGGTGCTTCGCCACGAATAACACCGATGGTTTTAATGTTAAGTTGCTTTCCCGCGTAGGCTAAAGCGTGTAAATGGTTAGAGTAAGCGCCACCAAAGCTAAGAATGCTTTGGTTATTGTTTTTCTGTGCGGCAATTAAATTATATTTTAGTTTGCGCCATTTATTACCCTGAATAACGGGGTGAATTAATTCGTCACGTTTAATAAATAGCTGGATTTTTTTTTCGGTTAGTAGTGGGTGTTCGATAGAGGTAATAGGTGAAGGAAGATTGAGGGAGGCGAAAATGTTCATTAATGCATTATAATTTTCAGACGTCTATTGTGTGACGCCTATTAGGGGTGACGTCTGAAAATTAAGTGGGGGGTGAAATTATTTTGCGACTACATGCAATACAGTTGAGTATTCAAAATAAACTGTGCGGTCATCATAAACCCAGCGGCTAATGGGGGGCTGGCCAACACCAGAAATGATTTCACCCGGCTGACCTAATTCATTTTTCACTTTATCGGTGCTCATGCCGCGGCGTGGAAAATCGAGTACTCTCACCGCAACCATTTCAGCTGATTGATCGACATTTAACACATCGCCCTGCCGGGTTTCTTCGGTATAAGTTTCCTGATACGCATCGGGCACAAAATTTTCAACGGGTTCTGCGGGAGCGGCAACGGGCTCAACAATGTCTTCTTGAATGCTAACCGGTTCCGGCGCAGGAATAGGGGAGGCTTCCGGTTCTGGCTGACTATCGGTTGAATCAATGGATACTGGCTCCGCAGCAACGGGTTCTTCATCCGCCCATGGGCTATTAGCCATAATCTGGGTGCTGGTTAAAGCTAGAATGAGTAGCGTTGTAATTTTCAATGTTAAATTTGTCATTATCTTTGCCATTTACTATTGAGTATTTTTTATAATAATTTATTTTAGCCCTTTTTTATAAAAAATACAGGTGCTTAGCACGATTAATTCATGGGTTTTCGAGTGTTTTGGGGCTTATCTAACAAATTTTCGTCTGAATGATGGTTTGCGTAGAAAATTAAAGGTGTAGATTTTCGCTTTCCTGTAATAGAGAAAATTGCTCACGCAGCTCAAGTATATGTTGTTCCCAGTAATTCGGGGTATTGAACCAGGGGAAGTTCATCGGGAAGCTGGGGTCGCTCCAGCGCTTTGCTAGCCAGCTGGCATAGTGCATTAAACGCAGGGTTCGTAGCGGTTCAACCAGACGTAACTCTGCAGAGTCAAGCTCGGCAAATTCAAAGTAGCCATCGAGTACATGGTTGAGTTGTTGTTGCTGTTCATTGCGGTCGCCTGAAAGCAACATCCAGATATCCTGAATCGCGGGGCCGCTACGACAATCATCAAAATCAACAAAGTGCGGGCCGTCATCGGTCCATAAAATATTGCCGCTGTGGCAGTCGCCGTGCAGGCGAATGGATTGTGTGCTGTCAGCTTCGAAGCGCTGCTTGAGTAGTTTAATTAAATCATCACTGAGGGTTTGATAGGCCTCCAGTAAATAGTCGGGGATAAAATTATTGTCGAGCAAAAACTCGGCGCTATTAATTGCAAAGTCCTGCACTGAAATGGCGGGGCGGGTGCTGAAGGGTTTGCTGGCACCTGCCAGATGAATGCGCCCTAAAAATCGCCCAATCCACTCTAAATGTTCGGAGTTATCCAGCTCGGCGGTACGTCCACCTTTTTGTGGATAGAGGGCAAAGCGGAAGTTCTCAAAATTGAGCAGGCTTTGTTGATTGAATTGCAGCGGTGCTACTACTGGAATTTCTAGCTCTGCGAGCTCACGGGTGAAATCGTGCTCTTCCTGAATTTGTGCATTGCTCCAGCGATTTGGACGATAGTATTTGCCGATGATTTTTGGGCCGTAGTCAGCAGGCTTTTCCATGCTGTGCTCATCAAGGCCAATCTGGTAAACCCGGTTTTCGTAGGAGTTGAGGGGGAAAATGCGGGCATCGCATTGCAGGCCAAGGGATTCGACAGAGTCGATGATTAAATCGGGGTTGAGGTCGGCGAAATCGTGGCCAGGGGTGTTTGATTCCATGAGGTGTTTTTGATAACCCTTCGCGAGCTGAAGCTCGCTCCTACAGATATGAATGAGGTAGGAGCGAGCTTTAGTTCATAATGAATCAGTCCTTAAATTTGCTTAGAACCAACGTAGCATTGGTGCCGCCAAAACCGAAGTTATTGGTCATCACCGTGTTGAGCTCTGCATTATCTATGCGCTCGGTAACCACTGGCATATCTGCAACTCGCTCATCCAACGTATCTACATTCGCAGAAGCCTGGATGAATTTATTTTGCATCATCAATAAACAGTAAATGGTTTCCTGAATGCCCGATGCCCCCAGCGAGTGGCCGGAAAGTGATTTGCTGGAGCTAAATGGCGGGATATTGCTACCAAAGACATCTTTGATGGCACCGGTTTCAGCCACATCACCTACCGGCGTGCTGGTGCCGTGGGTGTTGATGTAATCAATCGGGGCGTCAACATTAGCCATTGCCTGTTGCATGCAACGTACAGCACCTTCGCCGGATGGTGCAACCATGTCCTGACCATCCGAGGTAGCACCATAACCAACCAGTTCTGCATAGATTGTTGCACCACGGGCTTTGGCGTGTTCGAGTTCTTCGAGCACAACCACACCGCCACCGCCGGCAATCACGAATCCATCGCGATCAGCATCGTAGGTGCGCGAGGCTTTTTCGGGGGTTTCATTATATTTTGAAGACAGGGCGCCCATGCCGTCAAACAGCATGCTCATGGCCCAGTGTTCTTCTTCGCCACCGCCGGCAAACACAATATCCTGTTTACCCAGCTGAATTTGCTCCATGCCATTGCCGATGCAATGGGTGCCAGTGGCACAGGCTGAGCTGATAGAGTAGTTAACGCCTTTAATTTTAAATGGCGTAGCCAGGCAGGCCGAAATGGTGCTCGACATAGTGCGGGTGACCATATAAGGGCCAACGCGGCGTATGCCTTTTTCACGCAGTATATCGGCGGCGAGCACCTGATTTTCAGGTGAGCCACCACCGGAGCCTGCAATCAAACCCGTGCGGGGGTTAGATACCTGCTCTTCAGTTAGGCCTGCATCTTCAATGGCCTGCTTCATCGCGATATAAGTGAAGGCGGCTGCATCACCCATAAAACGTTTGATTTTACGGTCGATGTGTTCATCCAGGTCAATATCAATAGAGCCCGCAACATGGCTGCGCATGCCCATTTCTTTGTACTTTTCCTGAAACTTAATGCCAGAGCGGCCTTCACGCAGCGATTCGGTGACAGATTGTTTGTCATTTCCCAGACAGGAGACGATACCAAATCCAGTTATTACAACTCGTTTCATTTCTTACTTACCTAAAAATTATCAGTTGAGTTAAATAGGCCAACCCTGAGCCCTTTAGCAGAATAAATTTCGCGTCCGTCAGCCATGACTACGCCATCGGCAATGCCCAGAATTAAGCCCCGGGCAATGACTCGTTTAATATTAATCTGGTAACTTACGGTCTTAACCGTGGATAAAACCTGTCCAGAAAATTTAACCTCTCCCACGCCCAGTGCGCGACCTTTGCCCGGGTGGCCTTTCCAACCAAGGTAAAAGCCCACCAGCTGCCACATAGCATCAAGCCCTAAGCAGCCAGGCATAACCGGGTCGCCGGGAAAATGACATTCAAAAAACCACAGGTCAGGATTTATATCTAATTCAGCCTGTATCTGGCCCTTACCAAACTCACCGCCTTCCTCGGAGATGAGTGAGATGCGATCCATCATTAACATATTGTCGATAGGAAGTTGGGCATTTCCAGGGCCGAATAATTCCCCATGTCCGCATTTTATGAGCTCTTCCTTGGTGTATGAACTTTGATTCGTCATTAGTGTATCTGGCCTTCTGCTGTTGGGCATGCCCTGTAATTATCAAGACTAATTGAATGTGTGTCTAATGGATAATTGCAGGATTATCGTTTCGGGGGGGAATTGTAACGGAAATAAGACGATGATGGTATGGCTGATAGATGTGGATGATAATTAATGACTAATATATTGATTTTTTTAATATACAGCCAAAGAATTGTCCATAAAAATCGGCCCTGTATTTTCAGGGCCGAATCATGACTTTAGCGGGTGGAATGCAATTATGACATTGTTTAGGGGCGAACTAGTCAGTATAAAATTTCTGCTGAAACTTGAGTTTGGCTACCAGCGTTTCACCTTTGGGCGTCGCCGTAATATCAAACTTTAATGTTTCATGATTAGATACCTGTGACTGAGCCAGATAGTAAATAGCCTCACCATCATGAATTTCCTTAAATTCCAGATCTTTAACCTGACCGGTTAAATTGCTGGCAAAACCACTGACCTTCGCTTTAACCGGGCGGGTAACGTCGCCATCTTTTTTCTGTACGGTAATATTAACGACCATGCGATTGTTACGGCGGGTTAATGAATAGGCCTTGGCAATTTCAGGGGTAAGGGTGTCGCTGCGAAATGAATTATAGTGAATTACATAATCACCAAACTGTTTTGAGTTTTCGGCATAAACGCTGCCAGAAAATATGGCAAACAATAATATAAACAGACTAAATAGGTTGGTTGGGTATTTGGTCATATTTCTACTCTCTCTCTTACGGGGATATAGGTTTATGCATGGAGATTATAGTCTAAATGAATGGAATTTGTTTTGTTTGATGCAGGGCGCATAAATTTATGCTCATCAAAAAGAAGTTGTCGTTATGTGCTACTTTTATATATTAAATGAATTAACAATGAATCTAGAACTGTGCAACTTGATAATACACGCCTTAAACACCTCGTCCCCATAAAAGAATTACAAAGTGAGCATCGCTTGCAAATTGCGAAAAAGTCGCAGTTAATCGAACTGCATTCGGGAGATGAGCTTTCTGCCAATGAAGAGCATCGCTGGTTTGTTTATTTAATACAGGGCAAACTGGATTTGATAGAAATGGATTGTGCCCCTGTATTACTAGATGCCAGTAATAAACGTGCATTTTATCCACTGTTTAATGAAGGTGAGCATAAAACCCGCCTGGTTGCCCGAGCCGGTTGTACGGTTGTGCGATTTGAGAGGCAGTTATTTAATACGTTTATGGATCAGGAACTCATCTCGGGCGAAGAGCTGGAAACGGTGGAGATGAATGAGGTTGAGGGCAACCTGTTTAATGAAATAATGCATGCTTATAATATGGGGAAGTTAAAGTTACCCAGCCTGCCGGATATTGCAGTAAAGGTAAAACAGGCGCTTGCCAGCCCTTATGCCAGCGCTAAGGATGTGGCACGCATTGTGAGCGCAGACCCCTCCATGGCAACGCGATTAATTAATGTGGCAAATGGCCCGTTGAATCGAGCAGTAGAACCCATTCAGAGTATTCAGGCTGCTATTGTTCGCCTTGGCGTGCAAACCAGTAAAGAGCTGGTTACTGGATTTGCGGTTAAGCAGCTATTTACAACGCAGTCTAAAATCTTAAATAAACGTATGCATGAGTTGTATGACCACAGCATTGATATTGCATCGATTAGCTTTGCACTCTCCAAACTAAGTGGCAAACTCTTGCCAGACCATATGTTACTTGCAGGGCTAGTGCATGAGATTGGTGTTATACCTATTTTAAGTTACATTGAAGATACGGGTTTACTGGTTGACGATGAAGCCGAACTGGATAATATTATTAATCGCTTGCGTGGTGCCGTGGGTGCGATGGTTATTCGCCACTGGGATTTATCAAGTGACTTTTTTGCTGTTGTCGAAAGTTTTGAAAATTGGCAACGCGATGAAAGTGAAAATATTGATGCGGGGGATATCATTATTATTGCGCAAATATATCGACGTCTGAAACACCATCAAATTGACGGCTTACCTGATATAAATGAAGTGCCCGCATTTAAAAAACTCTACCCCGGAAAGCAAAGCGCCGATTTTGCGCAAAAAGTTTTTCAACAGGCACATGAAGAAATAGCGGCAATGCTGCAGCTATTAAAAATGTAATATTTATGCCAGAAAATATGCCAGATAAACATGTCAGATAAAAAAATAAAAATTGAAAATTTAATTCACAAGTTGTTTCCATATAAAGAGCTGGCATCGGGTGATCGACTGCAGTTGGCAAAAACGGGCGCTCTTGTTAATAAAACATTGGGTGAAAGTTTATACGCAAATGAATGTAAGCATCAGATGCTTTATGTGGTGAGCGGTAAAATAGATGTATGTAAACAATATTTGAAACCGCAATTATTAATGGGGGGAACTGATGAAGCATTAAGGCCGGTTTTTTCTGAAAAAGAAGATAAAGAAACCTATCTTGTTATCCAGTCTAATTGTGAAATTTGGCAATTTGATCGATTGCTATATAACCGTTTAATAGAAAAAGAAGTGCTGGTTGATGAGCGTGCACTTAGCCATCAGATGAGCCATGTTGAAAGTAATATCTATAATGAAATAATGCGCGCAGTTGAAACCGGCCAGTTAAAACTACCCAGCTTGCCAGAAATTGCACTGCGTATAAAAAAAGCCATGCAGGAAACCGAAGCCGATATTGATCAAATTAGTAAAATTGTTGAGCTGGATCCAGCCATTTCAACGCGTCTTATAAAAGTGGCAAATAGTCCGCTCACCCGTGGTATTAATCCTATACACAGCATGCGTGATGTGATTGTGCGTTTGGGTTTAAAAATGACACGCAATCTGGTGTTAAGTTTCAGTGTTGCACAATTGTTTAAAACCCGTCACCCATATTTAAAAAAACAGATGAAAGCTTTTTATGGGCACAGTATTGAAATTGCATCAATTTGCTATGCGCTAGGAAAGCATATAAAAAACTTAGATGCCGATGAGTTGCTGCTAGCCGGTTTAATTCATGACATTGGTGTAATACCCATTATTACCTATATTGAAAAAACCGGTTTGGAGCTAACCGACGAAGCAGAGATTATTAATTTAATTGCAACACTGCGGGTAGCTGTTGGTGTGCTAGTGGTAAAAAGCTGGGAGCTACCCAATGAAATGTTAAACGTAGTGAGCCATGCAGAGCATTGGTATCACGAAGGAACGGCAGAATTAAAAATTGAAGATGCGATTATTATTGCGCAAATTTACGATAAATTACGCCGTAAGCAATTAACCAGTTTGCCTGATATTAATAAAGTGCCTGCCTTTAAAAAACTCTTTCCCGAAAAACATGACCCCGCTTTTGCGATGCAGGTTTTAGATGAAGCTAGAGAAGAGATAAATGAAATGAAAGGCCTGTTGGGAATTTAAGTGACCTTAAAAATTAAAAACTACGAATAACGCCAGATACAATTCCCAACACCTGTACTTCTTCATTCTTAAGAATAATCGGTTGCATATCCGGATTGGCAGGCTGCAATCGAATACCATCCGCTTCAATATAAAACTTTTTCAGTGTGACCTGTTCATTATTGATTAGCGCAACAACCGATTGACCATTTTCGGCGGATAGTTGCTTTTCAACCACAATAATATCGCCATCCTGAATGTTGTCGTCAATCATTGAGTGGCCCTGCACTTTTAGTGCATAAGTATTTTTGTGCACCATATTGGCGGGCACTTTTACCAGATCATGTGTCTCAATGCGTTCAATAGGCTGGCCAGCAGTGATCACCCCGAGCAGCGGAATTTCGATAAGTTCAGCAGCCTGAGTTTCAAGTTCATTTAGCTCAGGTGTGAAAACAGAGTGTTGGTGCTTGGGGATTAATAAACTCACATTGCTCATTTTTATTGTCTCTTTTATTGTGGCTTTTTATGCTGCTTGTTACAGATAGTAAGTTCAAAAAGCAGATATAGCAAGTGCAGCAGAAAGCCAATGTTGAATTTTTCAGGTAAATGTTTTAAATAATTCCCCAATCGCCTGCGATAATTTTTCAGAGCGCTCGGGTGATTTTACCGCAGATAAAATACTCGCTTGCATCCCCGGAATATTAATTAAGTCCACAATGACCAAATTAAAAAAATCCTGACCTTCGCTGCAATTAGCCAGTGCTTCGAGAAACAGGTTCACCGTTTTTTCATTTTTCAGTGCTAACCAGCTGCGCCCTGAAATGGATGCTAGTACTTCAGGGTGTGAGCCAATATCAAGACTTAAAATTTTATTTAAAATTAATTCAAGTTGAGTCGAATCTTGTGTATTGGATAGTGCTCGAATGCAAAGGGAAATGAAATTAGCATCGGCTGCACTTTTTTCTATTTCACGATTAATAACGTTAACGATTACTTGCGTGAGTGCAGTATCAATTTTTTCATGCTCAAGACATTGGGCGAGCGCTTCAAAAGGTTGCGGCGGAATTTTTTCAATTGCATCGGCAATCAATGCTGAATTGTTTTCTTCATCCAGGCGCGTTGCAATATCGGCAATGCCCTGAAATCCTACAAATGCCCACTGGTCAAAACCGGGCTTACCGGCGAAATAATCTTTACTGTGTTCATAATAACTGGAAGCAGGCTGGCCTAATTGCTTAGCGGCTTTTGCGTGAAAACTTGCCATGTGTTCCTGCTTGGGTTTAAAGCCGTAAGGGTTGGTTTCATCTTGTTGGGGGGCTTCGGGGGCTTCGGTGCCTTCTTTATCTAACAGGCGCAACACAAAATCATCGCGAATACCTTTGGTGAGTTTACCTGCGGCATCCAGCGGAAAGCGTAAAAACCAGATAACCAGCTCGGTGCTCTTATCTTCGGTCCACACTAAAAAGCCTAACCAGGCCTGTTGTTGCAGGGGTAAAGGGTAGGGTATTTCACCCTGCTCAAAACTTAAAAAATCTGCTGCGCTTATTTCTTCAATGCGACGCCCCATATCGAATATTTTAAAGCGGGTACCCGCCTGATTCAGGAAGTCACTAATGCCATTTACCTGCGCCATTATTTGTCCTCCGTTTGTAGTTGTAATTCCCCTGCATGAATTTGCAGAAAACTTTTACCTTCTAAATATTGCTCAATTACCTGCCCTGCATGTGAATAACGCCAGCCCTGCATGAGGGGGATTTCGGTTTCACCCTGAATTAATTTTTCTAATTCTTTGCGTGAAGCTAAATTCAGAGGGGTGATTCTGTGTTCATCAGCTTTGAGTTTTAGTAGTGCCATGAGTGAGTCAATTAAGGCTTCGTCGCGCATAGTCAATTTATGACGCCTGGGGTGTTTCGGCCAATGCTCCTGCGTCATGCGCAGTGCATTGCTCATGCGTTGATGTAGTTGCGCGGCGTCTTCTGAGCTTAAGCGGGTTTTATTTAATGAGCGCAGATTTTTTATTTTATCTGCACTGCCGGGTTTTAAGCGTGCGATGTCAATCAGTGCATCATCGGGAACAATGCGGCGGCGGGGGCGGTTACGTTTTTGTGCGGTCTCTTCGCGCCAGGCGGCAACCGCCTGTAAAATGGCCAGTTGCATGCCGTGTAATTTTTGATTGCCTTTAACTTTTTTCCAGATGAGTGTGGTGTTGACTATATATTTTGCTGGTAAACACAGCGCTGAAAAATCTCCGTGCAACCATTCCAGACGGTTGAGTGATTCAAGTTGTGCCAGTATTTTTGGATAGGCTTTTGCCAGGTAATACACATCACTTGCGGCATAAAGTAATTGCTCGCGACTTAACGGGCGCTTTAGCCAGTCGGTGCGCGTCTGGGATTTATCAATATCGACATTAAGTTCTTTTTTAATTAATGCGGCATAGCCAATTTGATCGCCATAGCCAAGCAGCCCGGCGGCTATTTGTGTATCAAACATGGGTGATGGCAGAATATTAAACAGATGGTTAAAAATTTCCAGGTCCTGCCCCGAAGCATGTAGTACTTTTGTCACCAGCGTGTTGGATAACAGTGAGGTAAATGGTGTGAAATCAGTGATACCCAGGGGGTCGATACAGCAGGTTTTTTCGCCATCTGAAATTTGTATTAACGCGAGTTCCGGGTAATATGTGGTTTCGCGATGAAACTCGGTATCAATGCAAATGACTTTGCTGAGGCGAATGGTATCGCAGGAAAGCGCGAGGGCTTCGTTGCTATCGATATAGACTATATCCATGAAAAACTTACTTGTTTGCTAAAAATAGCCTATATTGTACAGAATAAATAAAAATAAAAATAAAATTTAAAATTTTAATGACCCATTTTTTAAAATATATTAATTCAAAATCAACGTTTTTGGGCTTTGCGGTAGTAATTCTTCTGAGTGCGACAGTAGTAGTGTCGTTACTGATTCAGGTAGACGTATGGAGCAAGGCGGCATTTGATCTGGTGAAAAACAATAGCCAGCAAATGCAGTTGGTTATGACTATGCGCGATGTAGTACAAAAACGCGAACTATCTATCCAGCGTATGCTCGCGATGCAGGATACATTTGATCGTGATGCAGAATCTACGTTGTTCCATAACCTTGCGGGTGTGTATGCTCATGCCAGAGAGCAGCTATTAAAAGTGTCATCGAGTGAAAACTTATTTAATAGTATGTTGCGAGTTGATGAGGCTGTTGCCTATGCGTATCCTGTTCATGAAAAACTGGTGGAAATGCTGGTTGTGGGTGAAGCCGATGAGCAAGCACTGAATATAACAATTACCCATGGGCGAGCCGCCAGTAACCGTGTGCTGAGTTTACTGGATGAGATCGTTTCGAATCAATCGAGTGCGCTTGATAATGTGGTGGCTGAATATGAAAATTCCCGTCAAACAACATTAATCGTAATCACAATCATTTTTACGGTGATTGCAGCGGTTGCCGTTTATGCATTACGATTATCCGGACGTCAGTTAAAGAAAATTTCTCGCCTTACAATTGTTGATGATGTATCGGGTACCTACAATCGTCGGTATTTTGATATGGTGTTAGACGAAGAGTGGAAGCGCAGTATGCGCGAGTACACACCGTTGAGTTTATTGATGGTGGATATCGACTTTTTCAAAGCTTACAACGATAATTTCGGGCATCAAATGGGAGATGTCTGTTTATACACGGTGGGTAAAATTTTATCCGGACAGTTAAAAAGAGCCACCGACTTTACCGCACGTTATGGTGGAGAGGAATTTGCGATTGTTTTACCCAATACACAAGTTGAATATGCGCGATTACTTGCCGAACGTTTGCGCCGCTCAGTAGAAGAAGCTCGCATAAAAGCCGGCAATGAAGAAGTTAGCCCATGGGTGACAGTGAGTATCGGGGTGGCAACGACTACCGCAGAATATGAACAATCCAGCGCAGTATTAATTAAAGCCGCAGATCGTTGTCTTTATGACAGTAAACATAAAGGGCGTAATCGGGTGTCGGATAAGATGCTGGATGATTTGGAGTGATGCTTAAAAAACAGCAAAAATTCTACTTGTAAATATTATGTTTTAGGCGCCAGTAATTCAATCTGGTAGCCATCCGGGTCTTCAACAAAAGCAATAATCGTAGAGCCTGCATTCATCGGGCCCGCATCACGAATCACTTTTCCGCCCTGTGCTTTTATTTTTTCTACGGCCAGATATACGTCATCGACTTCCAGTGCGATATGCCCATAGCCATCTCCCAAATCATAGTGTTCGGTATCCCAGTTATGGGTGAGCTCAATCGCGGAGTTTGACGCTTCATCGCCATAGCCTAGAAAAGCCAGAGTGAATTTACCTTCGGGATAGTCTTTTTTGCGCAATAGTTGCATTTCAAAAATTTCAGTATAAAACTTAATCGACGTTTCTAAATTTCCCACGCGAAGCATTGTGTGTAAAATACGCATAAATAACTCTTTAGTTTAAGGGGGTTAATGAGTGGCTAAAACTGAGCGATAAGTATTATAGCCCAAACCTGTCAGGATCATAAGTAATGTTAGAAATTGGTATTAATGAATTAAGTCAGAAGTATGAATCAATTATAGAGGCGCTGAGTTTAAGTCTGCAATCGACAGATAATGCAGAGTCACAGCAGGCTTTAAAAATGATTGAAGCGCTACGTCAAAATTTACAGATTATGCAGCGTTTAAGTTCTGATATAGATAGAAATAAAGCCCTTGAAATAAGTGCAGATGAAATTTCTAAAATTGGGGATTATGCGTTGAATTTGCTCGATGAAGTTTCGGTGAGTTGCGCTTCTCGAGGGTTGCAGGCACAAATGCTTGAGCTGCATCGTTTGTCATTGCCGGTTGCCAGTTGGTTGCGAAAGCACGGTGGAAAAATTCAAAAGCTGGATATTATTGTGAACGCGATTGCGAGTTATGCCAATACATTAAAAGATAATCAGCAACTAGAAACTTTATGTGAATTGATTGAGCATGTTATTGATGTGATTGATGTTGAGATTAAGCGAGATTTAGAAGCTACAAATCCAATGCGCCCGTGGCGGATTTTAAATTTAAACTGGGGGATTGTTGCAACTCGAACCCATAATACCGAAATTATGCGGCGCGTTTTTGATCAGTTAATTAAAAATATTCCAGCAGATAGTCAGCAGTTTTTTAATGAAGGTATGCAGCAAATGGATGCGGTGGCTTATCCGGAGTCAGTGCGCGAAGTGATGAAAAAATATGCTGGTGGTTTTGGGGTGGATGGGGTTCTGCATTAAAAACACCGGTGTTCTGTTAACTTAAGCAATACTGTCACTCTTGCGAAGGCCGGAATCCAGTGGCTTTAAGTCGACATAAGTCACTGGATTCCGGCTCAACAGCATACCGGAATGACGGGCTCAACTGTTTGTTTATATTTCAAGTTACACTGCGCGATTAAATGAACAATACTCTTTATTTATAGAATATTGTAACGGTAAGAGAATTATTCCGGACAGTAGTGTGTGCCGACCCAGGCATGACGAAGTTTCATTTTAAATTTTCATGTCTAAAAAATTTAAAATAAATAGCAGTATAAAAAATATTTTGATTGTTGTTTGATTCAGCAGGCGTTAGTTTAAGTTAACGCCCGCTTAATTTTTTTATTTCTTTTTAGTTTTGAGTCGCCAGGCTTTGATGGTTTAAATTTAAAAGATCAATTAATATATTTCCTGTTTCCGTTAGTAACGGTGTCGGGCCATCTTTTTTCTTGCCCTCTTCGGCATCTTCTATTTCTTCATCTCCGTCTTTAATGGCGTCGTCGAATTCATCAAGGCTGGTAATTAATTCCATGCCCAGTGCTTTGCGGCGATCATTTTCAAGTTTTATTTGAATGTCTTCCAGTTCTTTTTTCTCCGCACGGCGAACTTTTTCATTCAGCGAAATTTCTTTTTGCTGACGACGCTCTTCAATTAACTTATTGGTTGCGGTTAAGTGAATAAAATCCGGGTCCTGGCTTACACGTTTTTTATGTAAGCTTTGCAGCTTGGGGATTTGAAAAGCAAAATCACGATAGGTATTAAATTGTGCGGCTTTAATTTTATCCCACGGCAATGCAGCTTCTAATGAGCTCTCACCAACTTCAGTCACATTGTAAAGCGAGGGTAGCGAAATGTCGGGAATCACGCCACGGTTTTGTGTGCTGCCACCGGTAATTCGATAAAACTTTTGCTGCGTTAATGTAATTTGGCCACTAGATAAAGGTAGCATTGCCTGAACTGTGCCTTTGCCATAGGTTTGGGTGCCGACAATAATTCCGCGGTGATAATCCTGAATTGCACCGGCAAAAATTTCAGATGCAGATGCGCTAATGCGGTTAACTAAAACGGCTAACGGACCAGTGTAAGTGATTTCATTGCTCTTATCGTTTGACACATAAATGCGCCCACTAATATCTTTTACCTGCACGGTTGGGCCGGACTTTATAAATAAACCAATTAACGTATTAACTTCGTGTAACGAGCCGCCGCCATTGTCGCGCAAATCGATGATAACGCCGTCAACTTTCTCGGCTTTCAGCTCGTTCAATAGTTTTTTAACATCGCGGGTGGTACTTTTGTAATTCGGGTCGCCGCGATTGGCGGCTTCAAAATCAATATAAAACTTAGGAATATCAATTACCCCTAAACGATATTTTTTACCGTAATTTTCTATTTCAATAATTTCTTTGCTGGCATCCTGCTCATCTAAATTAACTTTATCGCGGGTGATCGAAATTACTTTTGCATTGGATGTGTCAACCGCATTACCTTTGATAACTGCAAGCCGAACAACCGTGCCTTTTTTGCCGCGAATTAGATCGACCACATCATCGAGGCGCCAGCCAATTACATCAATAATTTCGCCTTTGCTGCCCTGACCCACACCGGTAATTCTGTCATTGGCTTTTAACTCGCCAGCTTTATCAGCAGGGCCGGCAGGAATTAAGCGGGTGACTTTGGTGTAATCATCATCGGATTGCAGCATGGCACCTATGCCCTGTAATGACAGGCGCATGCGGATATTAAAATTTTCTGTGCCACGGGGTGAAAAATATTGGGTGTGTGGGTCGTAGCTTAAAGTCAGTGCATTCATGTAAACCCGATATGCATCTTCTGCATTATTTTGCTGAATGCGCTTCAACTGACTTTTATAGCGCTTGGTTAGCAGCTCGGTAATTTTGTCAGTTTCTTTACCGGATAATTTTAAATTCAATGCGCTATTTACAAGACGTTTATGCCAAAGTTTATCGAGTTCTGCAATGGATTGTGGCCATGCGTGATTTTCACGATCAATGTGGATAGTGTCATGGGTATTAAAGTCGAGTTTATCCACACCTTTTTTTATGTTGCGTAGCAGATACTCTAATCGTTCTGAAACGCGTTGCTGGTAGCGATTAAAAATAACAAAGGCAGGGTCAACTTTGCGCGCCCGAAAGGCGTCATCTAATCGATAGCGATATTGCTCAAACTCATCAATATCTGCCTGGATGAAATAACTGCGGTTAGCGTCGAGCTCTTTGATATAACGGTCAAATACTGTTGAAGATAAATTATTGTCGAGACGAATCTGGGTGCGCTGGTAATGCTGCTGGGCTAAACGATTAACAATTTCAGCAGTAGTACGGGTGTGTTCAGTTTGTGGTTTAAGTTTTTCCAGTGAAGTGGCGGTATAGGCCGACGCGCTGGAAATACTGACGAAGAGTAAGAGTGATAGAGCTTTTATTGAGAACTTCATATAAATCAGTAAATTAGTGGTTTTATAGTGGCTGCTTATTGAGTGTAGATTAAAAACAGGCGATCTTTACATGTGGATTGTATCAAACTCCGCAAACGTTCGCCTTGATCGTTGTGCATGTAGTGCTTAAGATGCCTCAGAATTACAATAAGTTCAATGATAAAGGTCTCAAATAATGCGTATTTTAAATAAGTCTCTAGTTTTACTAGCAATAAGCTTCTTATCTACAGTTCATTTTACAAATGCTGTCGCAGCTGAAAATCAGCCGCTATTAGATAAGGGCAAGTTTTCCATTGGGCTGGGTGTGTCAACTAACTCGGTGAGTGGCCCAATAGATGATGAATTAGGCTTCCAGTTTTTTGGCGCCTATGACTTAAGTATGATTAATTTAATGGAAGGTGTGCACAGCTCGGTAGAGTTCGGGGTAATGGATTATGGTTTTAAGTCCGATAGCACGGGCATCTGGAGTACATATGTAGTTGATGGCGCAATCGGTGGTGGTTTTGGTTGGCTGGCACGACTAGGTTTGGATCTGGGTGATGACAGTGGCTTAATGGTGGGAGCCGGTGCTGGATATAAAATTAATAAGCAAATGGATATTCGCTTAGAGTACGTGGTTCGTGATGAAGTGGATTCATTGCAGTTTAACTTTCTTTACCGACTATAGTTTCCAGACTGGAATAGGCCGGCCTGAAATAGACCCGTCTGAAATAGACCGGGCAGGAAAGCTTGATGCTTTTCTGCCGTTCATACTGGCTTAGCCACTATCATTCGATAATTAAGTCAACGGCTTCAAATTGATCCTGTTTATATAAATACCCCCGCATATCTAAAACGCCTTTCATATTCAATGAAATAATAATATTAAGCACTTCGTTATACGCAGCGTCGTGCAGGTCTTTTGTAGACGGCACGGCTTCACTGGTCGGGTGGCTGTGATAAATGGCGAACAACTGATGTTTTTGCTGACGTATTTTTTTAAAGGCATCAATTTGTTGTTGCGGCTGCATTTCAAAAATGCAGGCGGGATTATCTGAAATGTTTTCTATGGGGTAAACCTGGTACTTTTTATTGCTATTGTTATTGGTAGAAATAAGTCCGCATACTTCTGCATCAGGTGTTGATTGAGCAAGGGTGAGTAAACGGTTGGCTAAGGTGCGGGGGAGGCTGATAGATTGAGTCATATTTTTTGAATTTTAATATTTGTGGACAGTTATTAAGTTTAGTTTTTCCCGCATACAGGGCAGCGGGGATCTTTTTTAAATGCCATGCTGCGCCAGTCCTGAAACATGGCATCAGTAATCAGTAATTTCCCCGTCAGGGTTTCTCCGTAACCGGTTAATAATTTAATCGCTTCCATAGCCTGAATGGAGCCGATAATGCCCACCATCGGAGCCATAACGCCATTTTCGCTACAGCTGGTGTTTTCTTCGCCAACTTCATCGTACAGGCAGCGATAGCAGGGGCTGTTATCATTTTGAAAATCAAATACGCTGATCTGGCCCTCCATGCGAATCGCCGCACCGGAAACCAGTGGCGTGCGAGTATTGTAACAGGCGCGGTTAATCATAAAGCGGCTGTTGAAATTATCGGTGGCATCAATCAGCAAGTCGGCAGTAGTTAGCTGCGCTTCAAGTTCTGCTTGTGTTAAATGCTGGTTAATACAGATGGTTTCTACTGAGGGGTTGAGGTTTTTAATAGCCAGTGCCGCGGATTCAACTTTGGGTTGTTGAATGCTGTGGGTAGTGTGAATAATCTGGCGCTGTAAATTCGACAGGTCAACTTCATCAAAATCCACCAGTGATAATTTTCCAATACCCGCCGCGGCAAGGTACATGGCGACCGGCGAGCCAAGCCCGCCCAGCCCCATAATAATAACGTGGGAGTCGAGCAGAGTTTGTTGCTTATCTTCATCAAAATTGGGCAGCAGAATTTGTCGGCTGTAACGCAGCAGTTGTTCATCATTCATAGAAACGAATAATAACAGGTTTGAGTTTTAAAAAGATGAAAGTGCAGAAATCTGTTTTGCGATGAGAAAGGTTTACAGGTATTTGCGCCAGTGCTCCGGGCGCTTGTCGCGACAGCCATGGTAATTGCTGGTGTAGCGTTTTACGAAAACCTGGGTGGTGTTGTCAGTGTCTTCTGACATGCCTAAATTAGCGCGTTGGGTTTCTTCGGAGTAGCTGAAAAGGGCACGCTTCATGCGGTAAAGCAGTCGACTATCCAGATGGTAGCCGAGGCGAACTAATACTTTTTCAATGGTATCAAGGGTGAGGTAGCGAACATCGTAGGTAATATACAGGCAAATTTCATTGGCTAATGAAATATCCAGCACGCCTTCTGCATCAGATAATAGCAATAGTGCGCTGCGAGCCTGATTAGGATCGGGGTGCAGGTGGCAGAACCGAAGTTCGCGCCGTTTAATTAGCTCTTCTGTGTCGCCCATAGTTAATAAGTTAGAGGAAGTGTGGTTATTTTACAAGTGTTTTTTGTATTGGCTGAAATATTATTATAAATGCGTGTTTTTTAGTAACTTGTTGTATTTTAGTGCTTTATTCCTAAGCATAGGCGTGGGTTACCTGTCAGATCGGTAATTTGTTGAATGTCTTTATAGTTCGAATGACTAAAAATATTAAGCATTTGTGTTTTTTGGTCAAAACCATGCTCAATTATTAAGAGTGCGTCATCTTTCATATATTGAGTGGCCTGCTGACAAATCAGCCGAATAGCATCCAGTCCGTCACTGCCGGAGGCAAGGGCGGAGGTGGGCTCGAAGCGCACATCGCCCTGTGACAGGTGCGGGTCAGCGCTGGGAATGTACGGCGGATTGCTGGCAATAATATCAAACTGTTTTTTGGCCTGGTGATGATTTTCAAGCGCCTCAAACCAGTTGCCCGCAAAAAATTGAATGTTTTTTATTGCATGCCGTTCGGCGTTTTGGCGAGCAATTTCCAGTGCGGCGGCTGATTGATCGGTGGCAGTAATGTTCCAGTCAGGACGTTCAGAGGCGATTGCTATTGCAATGGCGCCGCTGCCAGTGCCTAAATCCAGCAGGTTAATGTTTTCACTTTGCGGATATTTTTCTAAAATTTGCTCAACCATTAATTCAGTTTCCGGGCGCGGAATTAAGGTGTCTTTACTGACGATTAAATCCAGCGACCAGAATTCACGTGTGCCGGTAATGTGAGCGATGGGTTCACCCTGTTGCCGTCTCTTTAACAGGTCGTTAAAGGCGTTTATTTCTGCTTGAATTAAATCTTTGTCAGACCAGGTGGCAAGATAAGTACGATTTTTTTGCAGACTGTGGGCGAGTAAAACTTCTGCGTCTAAGCGTGGTGAATCACTGATGCTTTCGAGCTGCTGGCTGGCGCTTTTGATGAGATGGGAAATTTGCATTTTTATAATTAAAAACGTAATGAAAAAGAAAACGCAAATGAACGCAAATGAATGCAAATGGCCGCAAATAAAGAAAAAGCCATGCTGTGTGCCGAAGGCACACAAAAATAATATTTGCGGTTATTTGCGTTCATTTGCGTTGTTCGCGTTTTCTTTTTCTTGTATGTTTTTTATAAAAAATAAAGGATTTAGGCTCTATTGCTCAGAAAGTGCTGCCAATTGCTCAGCCTGAAATTCATTAATCAACGGCGAAATAATATGATCTAACGAACCCTGCATAAATTCATCCAGCTTATAAAGGGTTAAGTTAATGCGGTGATCAGTGACCCGGCCCTGCGGAAAATTATAAGTGCGGATACGCTCTGAGCGATCACCACTACCGACTAAAGACTTTCGGGTTTCAGCCTGTTCTGCTGCCTGTTTTTCTTCTTCGGCACTGACTAAACGTGCCTGTAATAATGACAGTGCGCGGGCTTTGTTTTTATGTTGCGAGCGTTCATCCTGGCACTCAACTACTACGCCTGTAGGTAAATGCGTTAAGCGCACTGCCGAGTCGGTTTTATTTACGTGCTGTCCACCGGCGCCGGATGCGCGATAAGTATCGATGCGTAAGTCCGACATGCTAATCGTAATTTCCTCCATTGCATCCGGCTCGGGAATAATCGCAACCGTAGCCGCAGAGGTGTGTACACGGCCCTGGGATTCTGTTTCCGGCACACGTTGCACACGATGTGCACCGGATTCAAATTTTAATTTCGAGTAAGCCCCCTGGCCAACTACCCGCGCAATAATTTCTTTATAGCCGCCGTGTTCACCGTGGTTTTCACTCATGATTTGAACTTGCCAGCGCTGCGATTCTGCGTAGCGGCTGTACATTCTAAACAGATCACCCGCAAAAATGGCCGCTTCATCACCACCGGTGCCAGCGCGTACTTCCAGATAAATATTACTGTCATCGTGGGGATCTTTTGGCAATAATAATTTCTGTAAATCCAGCCCTAATTTTTCAATGCGTTGCTTTGCATCCTTGTATTCCTCCTGTGCCATTTCGCGCATTTCTGCGTCATCTTCTTTTGACATTTCCTCAGCTGCTTCTAAATCATTTTCGGCAGACTGATAATCATTAAATGTCTGGGTGACCGGCTCAAGTTGTGCGTATTCTTTCGACATTTCACGAAATTTATTTTGATCGGAAATTATATCGGGGTCACCTAATAGTACTCCCACTTCTTCATGGCGTTCACACAGGGCTTCGAGTTTATGGCGAATAGAATCTTTCATAAAAGTGCTTTAATCTTTTTGTTTTTTCTGGGGTTTATGAGTGGGTTTATTATTGCTGTTTAAAAACAGCTGGCGGGCATAGTCGAGTAAATCATGGCGAGAGTTTTCACCCGACTGGCGCAGAGTTGCACTCGGCTGGTGTAATAATTTATTAGTTAAGGTGCGTGCTAAAAATGCCAGTGCTTCTTCGGGTGATTTGCCCTGCGCCAGTTGCGCCTGCGCTTTTTGTAAAATTTCATCGGAGATGCTTTGGGCATTTTCACGAATATCGCGAATGACTTCTACTGAGTCGAGTGAGCGCTCCCAGTTTAAAAAATCTTCAATCTGGTTTTCGATAATTTCCCGTGCCTGTTCAGCGGCTTCTTCGCGCGATTCGATATTTTCCTGAATAATTTCGTGCAGGTCGTCCACCGTGTATAAATACACGTCATCGAGTTCGTTAACTTCGGCCTCCACATCGCGAGGCACTGCAATATCACACATAAACATCGGTTTATGTTTGCGTTTTTTGAGGGCGTTTTCAACTGCGCCCTTGCCTAATATTGGTAGTGGGCTGGCGGTGGATGAAATCACGATATCGGCTTTATGCAAATAATCAGGGATTTGCGGCAGGGCAATAGCCTCAGCACCAAACTGGTCGGCTAATGCCTGACCTTTATCAACACTGCGGTTGGCAATTATTATATTTTTAATATTGCTGCCTTGCAGATGGCGGGCAGCCAGCTCAATCGTTTCGCCTGCGCCGATCATCAGTGCGGTGAGGCTGTCTAAATCACCAAATATTTGTTTTGATAAACTCACCGCAGCAAAGGCTACGGATACCGGGCTGGAGCCAATAGCCGTATCGGTGCGCACCTGTTTAGCCACCGAAAATGCATGCTGAAACAGCTTGCCCAGCAGGCGTCCCATCGTGCCCTGCTCATTGGCCTGCGCATAGGCCTGCTTCATCTGACCTAATATTTGTGGCTCGCCCAGTACCAGCGAGTCCAGCCCGCAGGCTACCTGCAGTGCATGGCGAATGGACTCAATATGTCGGTGGGTATATAAATGCGGGTTAATATCGGTGCTTTGCAGGCCATGAAACTGGCTGAGCCATTCGATGATTTGTTCGATGGCCTGTTGATTTAGCGCGTCACCATCCTGGGTGGCGCAATACAGCTCAGTGCGATTGCAGGTAGAGAGTATCGCCGCTTCTTTAATATTTCCCAGTGTAGACAGTGACTTAACGGCCTGTGCCAGACTTTCCGGCGAGAATGCCAGGCGCTCGCGAATATCGACCGGTGCGGTTTTATGATTTAAGCCAAGTGTAATTATCGACATACTGTGAAAATGGGGTAGAGAGCCTTGCCTGTTCGCATGCTTCTTGCCACGCGATTTAGCGCCCTTTAAATAGAGTCCGGTTGAAGTAACCGTTAATTTTGAGGCAATGGCGCGGATAATACAAGGATCATAGTGGCTTCTTTGCCAGCAAATATTCAGGTGTCGCTAAAGTGGCGTTAATAAGGCCGCTTAAGAGTCGCTATGGTTTTATCGGTAAAAGATTGAACTTCATCGCCTGAAGCCCCATCTGAAAGACTGTATTCAGGCAAAATTGTTTATTTGGGTTATTATTAAAAGTAGATGCCTGTAAAGCATTTCCCTGTAAAACATTTCACAGGGTGTTATGCAGGAAACATCAATTTTGCCGTCACACTAATTTGGTTGGTTATTTATACATGAAGCGGCTGTCTAAGAAAATACGTTCAACTTTACTTTCTCCACTGTCAAAGCTATGGCTCGGGGCATTGCTAATGGTTGGCATTACTGTGGGTTTATTGGGTTGTAACGCGGCAGGCGTGAAAGGCGGTTCGGGTGAGTTTATGCCGGGTAATGAGCCAGACAAAGCGCCGGGCAATACTCAGGAGCTGGTTGAAGGTGATGATATTGCTGATGTGTCACAGGCAAATCTGAGCGGCACAAATAATTCTATGTCAGAAGCGTTGCTGTTTAATCTGCTTGCAGGCGAGTTTGCCGGAGTGCGCGGTGAAATGGAGCAGTCAATAGCCTATTACGCTAGTGCGGCGGAGCTCAGTAATGAGCCGGAAGTCATTAAGCGTGCCGCACATATTGCTTTGTATGCCGGCGAATACGAGCAGGCAATAAAGTTAACGGATCGATGGTTAGCGCTGCAACTGCCGATGCAAAATTCGATTATTCGTATTCGCATGATTGCTTTTTTACATTTGGAACAGTTGGCGCCTGCAGTTGCGGTGCTTGATTCGATGTTGCTGAAAAAGAACCAGCTAAATAGTAAAGTTTTTGCCTCGGTAACGCAGTTGCTAATTAAAGAAGCATCACCACAATTCGCCAGGCAGATTGCGCAGCAGCTCAATGTAAATCACCCCAAAGAACCCTTTATCTTATTATTGCTGGCCAAGTTTGAAGCCAATCTAGGTGAATATGATGCTGCGCTCACGCATGTGAATCAGCTGATTGCCATTGATGAAAATATGGCCGATGCGTATTTAATTAAAGCGCAAATTCATGCGGGCATGAAAGAGCAGTCTCTGGCGATTGAGGCGATTGCCATTGCGATTGAAAAGCGCCCGCAGGATACCCGTTTGCGGTTGCAATATGGGCGCATGCTGGTGCAGATGAAAATGTTTGAAAAGGCGTTGGTACATTTTCAGATTTTACAGAAATCTATGCCTAATGATGAAAATGTATTGTTAAGTCTTGGGCTATTGTCAATCGAAACAGATAACAATCCGCAGGCAAAAGAATATCTGCAGGAGTTACTGGATAACGGCTATCACAATCAGCAGGCGCATTATTATCTGGGCCGAATTCAGCAGAATGACGAAGAAGTGATGGCTGCGATTGCGAATTATGATCAAGTTGTATCCGGTGATTACTGGCTCGATGCCAGGCTCCGAGCGGCAGGCTTGTTGGCTGATTCAGGTAAGGCAGATGCCGCGCTCAGCCGACTGGAATCCTTGAATCGAAAAGATCAGTCAGATAACACCCGTATTCAGGTTTATCTGGCAAAGGGCGAGGTGCTGCGATCTGTCAGTCGCCACAAAGAAGCTTATTCGCTCTACAATAGCGCACTGCGCTTGTCGCCAGAAAATACGGATTTATTGTATGCGCGGGCACTTACCGCCGAAAAGCTGGATATGCTGGATGTAGCAGAATCGGATTTAAAACTGGTGATAATGCACGAACCCGAAAACGCCAGTGCATTAAATGCGCTGGGGTATACGCTGGCGGACAGAACCGAGCGTTTAAACGAGGCCCGTGAATATATTTTAAAAGCCGCGCAACTGTTACCCGATGACCCGGCGATTTTAGATAGTTTAGGCTGGGTGCATTATCGCCTGGGGCAATATGAAGCGGCGATAAAATGGTTAAGCAAGGCGTTTGCGCAATTGCAGGATGCTGAAATTGCAGCGCATCTGGGCGAAGTGCTGTGGATGGATGGTCAAACCCAGAAAGCCCGGAGCATCTGGAAAAAGGGTGAAAAACTCAATGGCAATCAAACCGTGCTCAGGGATACAATAGACCGGCTGAAAAGGTAGTTGTGATATCTCTCCGCTAAAGTTTAAAAAATTTAAGGCGAGATCATTCCCAATAAAAATTATAAAATAACTTCATTTCTTTATTATTCATCGAGTAAAAAACTAAACATGAAATTTTCAAATACCCGATTGGGGTTATTGTCAGGGCTAGTGGCCTTGTTGGGCCTCACTGCCTGTGCACCAACCCCGGTTAGATATGAGCCGGTTGTTGATGTTAACTGGCAACAGCAGCAGCTTATTCAAGCACAGTTGCAGCACTGGGCGATTAATGGGCGTATCTCTATTCAGACAGAAGATGACGGCGGGCAAGCTGACTACAGCTGGCAGCAGCATAATTTAACCGACTACAATATTCGGCTGCTAGCGCCAATGGGTGCGGGAACAATATTAATTAATGGCCGTGCAGAGGGGGTGAGTTTAAAAACTTCATCCGGTGAAGAAATGTTTGATACCGATGTTGATAAATTAATGCAGCGTCTCAATGGCTGGCCATTGCCGGTGAGTGGTTTGCAATCATGGGTGAGGGGGTTGCCTGCATCCAGCAGTGCTTACGAAATAATCCAGTGGACAGATGGCGGCTTGCCAAAGGTGATGTTGCAGGATGGTTGGCGCATTGAATTTAAAAAATATAATGCCAATGGCAATTATTATCTGCCGGGTAAGTTATTTATTAATCGGCAAAAACCGGGTGAAGAAGTTGATGTGCGATTAATTATTCGTCACTGGGTCATTGGTGCTGAGTTAAATGTAAACGTAAATAAAGTTCAGGCACAATAATGTCGAGCTATCAGTTTTGGCCGGCGCCGGCCAAGTTAAATTTATTTCTACAAATCACGGGTCAGCGCGATGACGGTTATCATAATTTACAAACCGTATTTCAGTTTTTAGATGTCGCCGACCGTTTACGTTTTGTGGTGCGCGATGACAAAAAAATAATGCGCAAAACCGATAACGAAGGGATTAAGCCGCAGGATGATTTAGTGGTGAAAGCCGCTAGCGCATTACAGCTTGCCACCGGCACTGAAAAAGGTGCAGATATTTATTTGCAGAAAATTCTTCCGATTGGCGGCGGCGTAGGTGGCGGCAGCTCAGATGCGGCAACCACATTACTGGTGCTAAATCATTTGTGGGAGACCGAGCTTGATGTTAAGCAATTAGCTGAAATAGGCTTAACGCTAGGTGCAGATGTGCCCATTTTTGTACATGGACATGCCGCATTTGCCACCGGCGTAGGCGAGCAACTTGAACAAATTTCACCCTCTGAGCCCTGGTATTTAATTGCTCATCCCGATGTTCATGTATCAACATCTGAAATTTTTACAAATTCCCAATTGACACGAGACAGTTCAGCCATCAGAATATGCGACCTTCAAATCGGCACTGTTGATGAAGCGCAGAGTTTTGATGAGCTGGGTAATGTGTTTGAGCCGATAGTGGCAAAGCAACATCCTGAAATAGCTGAAGTTATTCAGTTTCTCAGAGAATACTCAGATGCCAGATTAACCGGCACCGGCGCATGTGTATTTGCAGCCTGTGAAAGTGAAGCTGCCGCACAGGATTTACTGGCAAAATTGCCGGATCACTGGGCAGCTTTTGTGGCTAAAGGTTTGAATAGGTCACCGCTTCAAGTTATGCTTGCGGCTGATAACAGTGACTGAAAATAATTAGCTCTATTTTGGTAGGAGTTGATTGAACATTTTGTAGTGATTTTGAAAATAAAAGTCACTGGATTCCCGACAGAAGCATTCGGGAATGACGAAGTTGGTTTGTTCCTGAGATAAACGGCTAAGTACAAAATAATTAAAAGTTTATTGGGCCGTCGCCAAGCGGTAAGGCAACAGGTTTTGATCCTGTCATGCGGAGGTTCGAATCCTCCCGGCCCAGCCATATAAAAAACTGTAAATTAGTTACATTGTAGAGAAATCTAAAGCAAGCAATTTACAGCCTCCACCGGGAGGGTTTGAACCGAAAGAGGTTCGCCAAATTCGCCGGGAGCGAATTTGAGCAGTGGCGATTTTTGCCACTGACCCCGAAGGGGCGGAGGGCAGGAGCCCGGAGTAATCCTCCCGGCCCAGCCATATTAAAATGACTTCGTAATACATCTTCGAAGTCATTGAAGTCGATATTCTAAATAAGAATATCGCCAAAGATAGAATCCACCCTATCCAGCACAATCCGGATTTGATAAAGTTGGCCTTAAGCCAGCACCCATTGTTTCTAACCAGTAGCGAAACACATTGTGAACGATAACAACTCCGAGTTGATGATTTTTTCCGGTAATGCCAATCCGGAACTCGCCCGCCGTATAGCATCACACCTTCATTTATCTTTAGGTAAATCCACTGTTCAAACCTTCAGCGATGGCGAAGTCAGCGTTGAAATTGAAGAAACCGTGCGCGGGCGTGAAATTTTTATTGTTCAGCCCACCTGTCAGCCTACTAATGACCATATGATGGAGTTACTGGTGATGATTGATGCCTTGCGTCGCTCATCAGCTGAACGCATTACTGCAGTAGTGCCCTATCTGGGCTACTCCCGTCAGGATCGTCGCCCTCGCTCAGCGCGTGTGCCGATTACCGCAAAGGTGGTCGCGAATATGCTGGAGAGTGTGGGTCTCGATCGAATCTTAACGGTTGATTTACACGCTGATCAAATTCAGGGCTTTTTCAATATTCCGGTTGATAATGTTTATGCATCGCCAATTCTATTGGGCGATGTCTGGCGTCAACGCCACGATAATTTATTAGTGGTTTCACCGGATGTGGGCGGCGTAGTACGTGCCCGTGCACTGGCCAAGCGCCTCGGTGATGCGGATCTGGCAATCATAGACAAGCGGCGTCCTAAAGCCAATGTGGCCAAGGTAATGAATATTATCGGTGACGTAGAAGGCAAAAACTGCGTATTGGTGGACGACCTTGTGGACACCGCCGGCACACTTTGCAATGCGGCAAAAGCCCTCAAAGAACACGGTGCAGTGAGTGTTTCTGCTTACTGTACCCACCCGGTTTTATCCGGTGCGGCAATTGATAATATTTCAGCCTCGGTGCTCGATGAGCTGGTGGTGACCGATACGATTCCGTTGACCGAAGCCGCAAAAGCCTGTTCACAGATACGTCAGCTGTCGATTGCGACAATGCTGGCAGAAACGATTCGCCGTATTGATCAGAATGAATCTGTTAGCTCCATGTATATGGATTAACACTCTACTCCTCTCTTAGAAAAAGAGGGGCTGGGGGGAGGTTTTGGTAAGGTCTATGTGATTTTATTTTAATGGCCTTGTGTGAGTAACTGCATATTTTCAAATCCCCTTACCCCCTTTTTTGCTAAGGGGGAGATAAAATCTAGCCTCTTCATTTGCGGCCAGCATTCACTAAATTACTTTCTCCTGTTCCGTAATCCCCCCGCATCATGTATAATTCGCGCTCTTTTTTCGCCGGGGCAAATGGTCGCGTTACCCTGGCAAGTACATTTGGAGCTACACAATGGCTATTACAATTAATGCTGAAACACGTACAGACTTAGGGAAGGGTGCGAGCCGCCGCCTTCGTCTTGCGGAAAAAATTCCTGCTATCGTTTACGGTGCGGGTGACCCGGTAAGCTTAACTATCGACTTGCGCGAAATGCGCCCTAATGTTGATAACGAAGCGTTTTATGCATCGCTGGTTGATCTTGTTATAGATGGCAAGAAAAAAGCTGAAAAAGTTATCGTTCGCGATATCCAGCATCACCCATTCAAAGTTGACGTTATGCACGTTGATTTTCAGCGCGTTGATGCGAAGAAGAAAATGCACATCACTGTACATCTTCACTTCACTGGCGAAGATATTGCACCAGGTGTTAAAGCTGGCGGCCAGGTTGGACACGTAATTAACGACGTTGAAATCATCTGCCTGCCTAAAGATATTCCTGAGTTCATCGAAGTTGATATTTCTGCGCTTGAGCTTGGTGAGTCTTTACACCTGTCTGACATTAAGATGCCTAAAGGTGTAGATCTGGTTGCACTTAGTCATGGCGATGACAACCATGATGAAGCGGTTGTTTCTATTCATGTTGCCAAGGTTGTGGTTGAAGAAGAGGAAGAAGTTGCAGCTGCACCTGAGGCTGCTGCAGAAGACGGCGCTACTGAAGAGTAGTTGCCGGCTTAACCTGCATTTATGTCAGCGAAAAGCGTTAATATTGAGCTCATTGTTGGCCTGGGTAACCCGGGGTCAAAATATGAGCAAACACGACATAATGCAGGTTTCTGGTTTGTAGATGAAATTGCGCGCCAACAGGGCGCGCAATTTCGTTCTGAAAGTAAATTTTCCGGTGATATTTGTAAAGTCAATTTAGCGGGTCGAGAACTCTGGCTGCTAAAACCCACGACATTTATGAATCGCAGTGGTTTAGCCATAAAACAGCTGGCCTCATTTTATAAAATTCCCGTAGAAAATATTTTAGTCGCCCATGATGAGCTGGACTTAGAGCCGGGTGTGGTCAAACTAAAAAGTGGTGGCGGGCACGGCGGGCATAATGGCCTGCGCGATACCATTGCACAAATGGGTAAAGAATTTCACCGCTTGCGCATTGCAATCGGTCACCCGGGGCACCGGGATCAGGTGTCAGATTATGTGCTGCACCGGGCATCGCAGGATGAACAAATTAGTATAGAAAATTCCATAGATGAAGCATTAAAAGCGTTACCCCTGCTAGCTGAAGGCAGCTGGGAAAAAGCCGTGCATCAATTACACAGTAAGTAATGTATCCCCTCTCTTTCGGGAGAGAGGTTAGGATAAGAAGTAATATAATCCCCTCTCCCTGCGGGAGAGGGCTAGGGTGAGGGGCTAACAGCACATCGTAACCCAACCAACCTAAACAAGAACAATCGGAGAAAAACATGGGTTTCAAATGCGGCATAGTAGGTTTACCAAACGTTGGTAAGTCCACACTCTTTAACGCCCTTACACAGGCAGGCATACAGGCTGAAAACTACCCGTTCTGCACCATCGAGCCGAATGTCGGCATGGTGCCAATGCCCGACCCGCGCTTAGACGCGCTAGCCGCGATTGTAAAACCCGAGAAAGTGTTAGCCACAACTATGGAGTTTGTGGATATTGCAGGCTTAGTTGCCGGCGCCTCCAAAGGTGAGGGTCTGGGCAATAAATTTCTGGCCAATATCCGTGAAACCGATGCTATCGCACAGGTCGTACGTTGCTTTGAAGATGATGACATCGTACACGTTGCCGGTAAAATCAGCCCGTTGGATGACATTGAAGTCATTAACACCGAGCTGGCACTGAGTGATTTAGAGTCAGTAGAAAAGTCACTGGCGAAGCATGCAAAAGTCGCCAAGACTGGCGACAAAGATGCTAAAGCCAAAGTCGCTATACTCGAAAAGGTGCGCGCCCATTTAGATGAAGGTCAGATGGTACGCACATTAGGCTTAAGCGAAGATGATGCGCTGCAGGTGCGCGACCTGCAACTACTCTCTATCAAGCCCACCATGTACATCGCCAATGTTAGCGAAGACGGGTTTGAAAACAATCCGTTTCTAGATTTGATTACCGAGCATGCAAAAAAAGAAGGCGCGGTAGTGGTGGCGGTTTGTGCGGCAATTGAAGAAGAATTAGTTGAGCTGGATGAAGAAGAGAAAAAAGATTTTCTGGACGAGATGGGCCTGGAAGAACCGGGTCTGAATCGTGTTATCAGAGCCGGCTATAATTTATTAGGCCTGCAAACTTACTTCACCGCCGGCGTAAAAGAGGTGAGAGCCTGGACTGTTGCCGTAGGAGCCACTGCACCACAGGCAGCAGCAGTGATTCACACCGACTTCGAAAAAGGCTTTATTCGCGCCGAAACCATGGCCTATGATGACTTTATCGAATTTGGTGGTGAAGCCGGTGCCAAAGAAGCAGGTAAGCTGAGAGTGGAAGGTAAGGATTATATTGTGCAGGATGGTGATGTGCTGCACTTCAGGTTTAACGTTTAAAACTTAAATCTCCCCCTACTCTTTTAGCTAGCATGTTAATGCTGATATGAGGAAATGAGGCCTCCCCCTTAGCAAAAGGGGGACTGAGGGGGATTTTGTTTTGTGCTAATCAGATAATTTTGCAGCAATTAAAGTATATATTTATAGCGCTGATCTAAAGATCTCTATTGCATGAATTGCAATACCTGAAAAACTAATCCACCCAAACACAATAAATCACCAAAACCTAATATAACCCGCCGAACACCCTTGACAAAAACCCCAAAAACAAGCAAAATTCGCGCCCTCATAAAGGCTACATAGCTCAGTTGGTTAGAGCACATCACTCATAAGGAATGGGTCGTAGCGAAAATGAAGAGAGAAGAAAGGTTGAGAGTCTCTTTTCATCAAG
>Ga0316205_10000206_pt1 | contig 126197 bp, 110 predicted proteins | sample 3monthpyrite_MG_FD_204941 | JGI IMG/M metagenome (GOLD analysis project Ga0316205, IMG submission 204941) | Microbial mat bacterial communities from mineral coupon in-situ incubated in ocean water Damariscotta River, Maine, United States -... | ecosystem: Environmental > Aquatic > Marine >...
TTGCCAAATCAATGGCGATTAGTCTAGTATTATTCATGATGGACTCTCCTGTAGATGCAACTGAGTGTACATAACAGTTTGGCGCATTATGACGCCGAATTCTTGGGAGCGTCCATCTCATCACCCACATTAAAATTCTTAACCGGACACACACATTAACAATACACCTATATTTTAACTAAACCTGTTTTTATTGCTCCCTTAATATGGCTGTCCGTATTATTTTCGTATTATTTTTTTAATAGGTATGTCCTGTTGTCAGCCACACGGCTGGCAACAGGTTTCAATACTTAAAGGGTGCTTATTGAAACGCCCAACCATTGTCGATCGAGAAGAACTGCCCTGTCTGGGAAGTACCCACACCATCGATCAGTGTCGCCACAAAATGCGCCGCCTGCTCCGGTTCAACGAGCCGCTTCAAGGGAAGCTCCGCTAACACCGCTTTCTGAACCTTATGATCTTCCCAGCCAACGTCGTCAAGAAAACCGGAATAGTTCATCGCATAGGTGCCGGTGGCATTGATGGTGACGCCTTTCGGGGCTGCAGTAATTGCGGCGCTGCGCACTAGCATATTGGCACCAGCCCGGCATGCGCTGTACATTGTGCCTGCAGCAGCCGGGCGTAGACCGGTGGCGCTGGTATTGATAACAATCTGACCCGAACCCTGGGCAAGCATGGGTTTCAGCAAGGCCTGCAGGGCATAGATTGTCGACAGCATATTGCCCTCGTAGAGAGACTGCGCATCGGCGGTTGTGATGTCCATGATGGTACCGGTATTGTGAGAGCCGGTTCGAATGCAGGCAGAGTCAACCCCACCAAAACGTTTTTGCGCGGCTTTTACCAGTTTCTGCACGCTGCTGGCTTTTGCCAGATCGAGTCTGCCGGGAACCACTTCCACTTCTGCACCCTTTTTTTAAGCTCAGTGGCAAGACCTTTGGCGACATTACCAATCACCAGGTTGTGACCACGGCGCACCATTTCCCGTGCCAGTGCGGGCATCATATGTGTTTCGGTATCAACCAGAATGGTGACGCGTTTATTGCCAGTTCTTTTAATGTTTTTTGGCGCTGCTGAGGCTGCTGGAATACTCAGTCCCGTAGCCAGTGTTGCAGCACTGAGTGCGCCGGCTAATACAAAATTTCTACGGCTGTTATCTGACAAATTGTTATCGTTTTTTTTATCTTTATCGCTCATTGCTTTATCCTCAATTATGATTATTGTTTTTAAAAAGCTAACTACTGTTTCGAACGGTAATATCTAAAGCACTATGCACAGATTTAATTTTCTGGTTTCGGTGGCATTTTTTCTGGCTCAGACATGACCGCCAGATTCGCTTCAAGCCCTGCAATACGATGCGCATTAATTTCGTTGTATTTACCGCTCTGGTACAAATCTTTAAAAGCCTTTATTGACGGAAAACGAATTGAAACAAAATGATCCCAGTAATCCTCTGACACTATCGGCATTTCGGCACGTATCGATAAGACAACTTCAGCACCCGCTTTTTTTAGCATGGGAGCAAATTTTGCCGCGAACTTCTCATACTCCTTTCGACCATTGGGTTTTTTAAAGCGTAGAAATTCTGATAGCACAACATTGCCTTCAGAAAATTTTACCCGCGTGTTGGTTTTATGGAAATCTTCAATTGAACCTGTTGCTTTATAAATCGCATCGCCGTCACTTAATAAGTAAAGCATTCTTTCGTAGGTGCCCGCTACACGATCAGGAATGGCCATTTGATAGTCTGTGTCACGTTGCAGTTGCAGGTAGGCAGTACGCCTGGGATACATGGCATAGGCAACGCCATCCCATTCATCACTTATCTGGAAATTTTTTCCAGATTATTAATCGCCTCTGCATGCAGAATAATATCACCACCAACGCCGACAATTTCTTTACCCGCCACTGCACCATAAAGTCCGTAACGGCTGGCATCACCTCTTGGCCGGTAGCGAAGTAAGTTTAAGTTTATGGTTGGCCCATGATCAGGCAGTTTCGCCAGCGCTTTTTCGAAGGCGGGTGATGCATTAATTTTGGCTACGTGTTCGACAAAAGATTTTGCCGGTTTTTTAGATACTATACCTGGTGGAAGTGTTTTTTCTGCGCCCATAGCCTGTGTCGGTATAATCGCATTTAATGAAAAAATTGTTATGCTTAGCGTTGCGTAGCTAATCGCTACTCTAATGATATTTAACATTTTATTCTTCCCTTGTTAGTTATATGGTTATTGTCAGCTTTATATTTAATCTACGTACATCAGGAAAACACATAAAATAATTTTATGACTTTAGCGTTTCTATATTGTCGCTCTTGAAAGTTTAAGGATAAAAAATTTAAATCTGAAATGATGCGGCCCTAAATTCATGCTACTCTCCAAATAAATTTATTACCGACAATTTCGTGCCAAATTACATTCTTTGGGCATACTCATTTTTAATGATGGATCACGGGAAAAACAATGGGGACTTTACCAATACACAGAGTAGCCACGACCTTGCCATTCTTTCATTACCTGCAGCAACAGGGGGTAAATATTAAACATGAGCTGCAGCTGGCCAAACTACCCGTGCTCGCAATGCATAATCCAGATAGTTTTATTCCAAGCCGAAACTACTGGAACCTGATTGCCAATGTAGCTACCCATAAAGAGTTTAAAGAGATGGGTTTTATTGTTGGCCAGCAATCAGCTGATATCGCCACAAAACCAGGACTGGCAAAGCCCATGTTACCCTTGGAATCATTGCATAAAGCACTCGTTCAATTCTGTGACACTGGAAGTAAGCAAATCTCACGCGTCGAACTCTGGCTTGAGCCCACTGATAAATATACGCATTACCTGCATTACCAAACCAGTTTCGGCCCAGAACATATAGCTTATAGTCATTTTCAGTGGTATGGACTTATGGCTGCAATCTCGACAATTCGCCAGTACATTGGGCCGCAGTGGACTCCACGACTGATAGGCCTGGGCTCAGCAAAAGATCCTGGCCTGCATGCCCATAAGTATTTCCCGGAAACTGATTTTCTAACGAATCAGGAACACTGTTTTATTTCTATTAGTAACAGGCTGCTTGGTGATGATTTACTGCAATCTCAGCACCACAAAGTAGCCGACCCATCTCCTGATTTTATTGATAGCCTCAAACGCGTACTGCGCAGTTACCTGCTGGATGGGGTTCCCTCTATTGATCTCGCTGCAGATATTTCCTGCCTGAGTAAACGCACCTTACAGCGCAAGCTAGATGCTAAAGGGCTTAACTATCGAAACTTGATTTCCGGGTTGCGATATGAAATAGCAACAGAGCTTATGCAAAACAATGAGCACTGCATTACCAATATTTCCAACCAGCTAGGTTATTCCGATCCCACACATTTTTCTCGTGCCTTTCGACGTAAAGCAGGTATTAGTCCGCACGAATATCTCAGGCAACTTTCTTAGATAATATAGTTTGGCGATGCAACCAAAGTTAGGGGAATTAATTACATTGAGGTGATCTAGAGAGCCGTAACTGTATTTTGTTACATAGACGATTTTCTACAAGTTAAGTATTCTAAAGAACTTAACCTGAGAACTTAACCTGAGAACTTAACCTGACACCCTTAATAACAAAAATTCTGGATTCAAGTTAAGCTTTTGTTTTTATTATATTCTTAAGATGGGCATTCTTGAGATGCGTGTCTCATTAATCTTTGTTTAATCTTAATCTATTAGTCTTTCCTGGTCGTTTGCATCAGGTAAGCGGCCTTTTAACGTCGCAATTAACAGACGTGTAGTTTATGCTGCGTCCTTGTTGAATTACCTGGTTAAGTTTTTACTTCTGCTCCAAAATATCTTTTAGCTTCGCTAGGCCGTTTATTGCACGAACATTTAAATCTTCTCTTAAGGCAATAATATTATCACTGACTTCAGTTAACTCTGGATTACGGCTGTGATATTGTAAAATCACCTCACATTTTTTGTCTTTGCCGACGGAGAACGTAATAGTCATCTGGGGCAACACCCCAACTAAATCACCTTTTGTTATGAATAAATGATTATTGTCACACTGGTCAACTTCAATTATTAATTCAGAGTCACCACCTGGCAGGGATAGTTTTTCCACATATTTCTTACCTGTTACGCCATGGTCTAAGCTATTTGCCGACTTAATATCAACCACACCTGGAAACCAATATTTATAGTTTTCCATGTTTGAAACATATTTAAAGACAACAGCAGTCGGCGCATCAATAGAGACGGAGGTTTTAGACAGTTCGATCATATTAATTCCTTTATTGGCTAGCATTTTGGTCAGGCCTTTATTTATAACCCTCACAGAAAAATTATAGAGCGATAACTGGCTAATATAAAGTGATGCATTATTAACGCTTGCATAACCAAATGGAATCTAGTATTTATATAGAATGTTAATTTACGAAAAGAGAGACAGAGAATGTCTAAATTTACACACTATCGTGTTTTTGTTGCAATAGTTGAAACAGGAAGCATCATTCAAGCATCATTAAAATTAAACTATTCTGCTCCAGCCGTCAGCAAACAGTTAACAAAGCTTGAGCATAGTTTGCAGGTACAGCTATTTCATCGTTCTCATAAGAAACTTGAAATTACAGAGGCAGGCAAGCGACTTTATCCGAAGTGTAAGAGCATTCTCTCATCCATTTCTCAAGCAGAAGATGAATTACTAGCAGAGCATGAAGCTGTTAGCGGCACAATTACGATCACGCTATCAAAAGCTTTATGTAGTTCAAGAATATTTTCTGTGTTGTCAGCTTTTACAGTTAAATACCCTCAAATTCAATTTGATATTCGTTTCAGTGACCACCTTGAAGACTTACACAATGAAAATATAGATTTTGCTTTTTGATTAGGAAAATTACAGGACAGTGATCATATGATTGCTATTCCACTAATTGAAACGCAACTAGTGGCATGTGCCACACCAGACTATCTGAAGCATGTAGGTATACCAAAAAAATTCTCCGAGTTAGGTAATGCCAAACTTATTTTAATGTCTCCACTTAATAGATCAGAAGAATTAAAGAAATTTTTTAATAAGGAAAAAATTTCCCCTGATAGCAGTGCAGTACATACGTGTAATGATATTGAAGGAGTTTATCAATCGGTGCGCGCAAATTTAGGAATTGGTATGTTACTCGACATTTCAACACAACAAGAAATAAATGATGGTACATTTATTACAGTTTTGCCAGAGCGGAATCTTCCACGAAAACGCTTATACTTACTTTATAAAAAAAGCCAATGGCAGACTCAAAAGCAACTAGCATTTAAATCTCATATAAAAGCATCACTTTCTACAGGCTTGTTCTAAATTTCCAGGACAGTAAAATCTCTAGATTAAAGTTAAACTTTTATTTATATTGAATTCTTATGACGGGTGCCTCGCTAATCGTTAGAGTGATGACATTAGTAATGACGTTAGTGATGTTTGTTTTGTGGGATTCGGTGAATATTTTATTTTCCAAACTTAAGTGCTTCCGATTTTCTATTTTATGTGATCAATTCGAGATAAGAACGTTTAACGCCTGCTCTCAACTAGAAGTAGCCTTTTGTTTTTAAGACAGTGCATCAATCGCTATTTTCAGATTATTAATATCAATCCAGTCTTCAGTATCCACATGAACAGTTACGCTCTCCTCTTCTTCATGTAACGCTTTCCAGTTTGATAGCTGGTGTTCAAGTATGCTTATATCCGCATCGGATACTTCGTCTTTTCTCTCTATAATACGCTGCTTCATTACTTCAACAGATGCTGTTAATTGCAAAATAATAAAAGGCGCATCGATGCGCTTAGCCAGCAACTTAAACATCTCACGCTGCTCATACTTTAAAAAGGCAGCATCCACAATAACACTAAAACCGGCTGTAATTATCTGCTCTGCAAGCTCAACTAGTTTGGTATAAGTCTGCTGCGATGCCTGTGCGGAATAGATGCCAGTATTCGCCTCATTTGTAGTGCTATTACTTATATAATCGAAAAGTCGTTTACGCTCCACATCAGAACGAATACGTATCATTCCTGCTTCATCACGCAATTGTTGAGACAAGGTACTTTTCCCAACAGCAGATAATCCCTGCATAATAATTAATTTTGGTGCTGCACATTGCGTATAAGTAATCGCCAGTTCTAAATATGATTCGAACCTGGCACGTGACTTCAGACTCTCCGCTTCGGTAACATCTTTTTGCTCAATGCGTAGGGCTTCTACCTTGGCTCGAACCAGAGCCCGATAACAAAGATAGAAATTAATAAGCACCAGAGCGGCATAATCTCCCGTAACTTCAAGATATTGATTAAGAAAGCGATTCGCCAATTGATGTTGTTGACGGCTTTGTAAATCCATAACCAGAAAAGCCACTTCACTGATCACATCGATCCAGCTTAAATGAGGGTTAAATTCAATACAGTCAAATGCCATAGGTTGATGGTTAAACCAAATTAGATTACGCAAATGCATATCACCATGACATTCACGAATATAACCATCACGTTTGCGTTGTTCAAATACTGCCACCAGTTTTACAAATTCAGCTTTATTCCATTTTAAAAGTGCAGATAATTTTTCTGCGTATATCCTTGTATCCAGATGCGCTTTTATTTGCTGAAAATTTTCTTCGACGGGCTGATAAAGCACATCTTTTTCGCCATAGTCCATGGTGGCATCCGCCACCGCTGCGCTATGATGAAACTCTGCCGTCATATGTGCAATCGAATCCATGTGTTCGGCTTTAAGCTCTCCGGTGGCGAGCATATTATCAAGCTGTGCGGATTGCGGAAATTGCAGCATTTTTACCGCATATTCAAATACCTTGCCCACCCCTGAAACAACCGGTTTGTCTGGTGTGCCCGCAATAGGAACAACTTCAAGATAGATACCGGGTGCCAGCCTGCGATTAAGGCGTATTTCCTGTTCACAAAAACCGCGTCTTTTTTCCAGTGTAGAGAAATCAAGAAAGCCAAAGTTAACCGGCTTTTTTATTTTGTAGGCAAACTCACCCGTTAGAATTACCCAGGAAATATGGGTTTCAAGGAGTTCTAATTTTTTGACTGAATGATCATACACATCTGTATTCAGCATGTTTGATATATGAAAGTTCATTTTTTAATCATAGCATGCTACCTGTAGTCTATATAGAAATAGACATTAGCATCAGGTTAGTCGGCTTAAGGTCCTTTGATTTTAATAACTGTTTACACCAGTTGAGACCGCCACCAGTAGTAGGCATGCAGCACAAACTAAAACATCTCCCCTGCAAGCCACTATTAATTACTATTAATTAAGGTTTAATCGTTATGCTTTCTTAAGTCTGGCAACACCTATCAGACCAATTAAACCTGAGCCGAATAACCAGACGGCAGCAGGAACAGGGACTGGTTCCACTAACTCAGCAGTAAGGCTGGATGTAACGGGTCTATCATTTAAACAAAAAATGTTACACGCATCCTTTGTTACGAGCGCCTCTGCATATATTTCCGCAAAGCCGTCCAACTCAGAAGATGGTGTGAAGATTAATTCAAAAGCACGATCCACACGTCCATTAGCAACTTCACTTGAAGTTACCATGAAGCTAGTTTGCCAAAGTAAATCATCAGAAATAAAATCATCTTCTAACACACTTATTTCTACCGTGTCACCCGCAGTAAACCCAACAAAAACATCTTCTACAAGTACATTCACCTCACCCCAATTCTGGTTTACGCCAACCATTAAAATATCTTCCATTGAGAGTGTCAGGGTAGCGTCATCATCCGTTTGTGTAACCGTGATTATGGCGGCATTTAGACCTGGAGAAATACAAAACATGAACAAACCGATACAAACTGAGTGAAATAATTTTTGAAGTTTCATTTAACTAATCCTCTTTTCTGGTTATAAAAATATTATGTGTGAAATCTTAGCCGGATCCCCATAATTTCTTATGATTGTAGTTTAACTTGACGGTAGCACACAAAGTAACCGTGGGTAATAACCTGCAATTAGATAATCTATAAATATTATTATAATACGTTGAAATAGCTTCAAGTCTGAAAACCAGTCGCTAAAAATTGTAGCGCTATTTTTTCTGTAATATCACCATGGAACTATTGTTGATATCGGTCAAATTACTGTTTCATTTGGTTGTTAAATGTTTTGAACGCAGTATATTAGTTAAGTAACTGTTTTTATATGCTTCAGTGGTTACTGGTATGCACCTGTAGATGGTGTATCAGTTCATGTTTTTCCCAGGTAATAAATCTGTTTTCACAGTAATGCAGGGACACATGCAAATGATGAGACTGACTCAACTACTCATTCCGCCATTACTTTTATTAGTCGGCATTTTGTTTTTCCCTGTGTCTGCTAATCTGGTGTCTGCTAATAATGTCAGCAAGCCGATTATTCAGTTACGCATAGAGGGTGTTATTGGGCCTGCCACCGATGATTATATTGAGCGGTCACTCGAAACCGCGGCTGTGCAGCAGGCTGAGCTGGTTGTCATTTTAATGGATACGCCCGGTGGTCTGGATTCGGCAATGCGGGGCATCATCAAGAATATCACTAACTCTTATGTGCCTGTGGCTACCTATGTCACACCGACCGGGGCACGTGCTGCCAGTGCTGGCACCTATATTCTTTATGCTAGTCACATTGCTGCTATGACACCGGGCACTAACCTGGGTGCTGCAACACCGATTCGTATTGGGGGCATATCTCCACCTGATATAAAAGGCAAAGACAAAGAGGATAAAACTGAGCCAGATAATAAAACTACACTGGAGCACAAAGCCATCAATGATGCGGTAGCGTATATTCGTGGACTGGCACAACTCCAAAATCGTAATGAAGAGTGGGCTGAAAAAGCAGTACGCGAGGCGGCCAGTCTGCCTGCCAATGATGCTTTAAAACAAAATGTTATCGATATTATTGCCAGTGACCTGGCTGACCTGTTGCAGCAGATTGATGGTCGTGAAGTTTTAATCCAGGGCCAGACACGCAGCTTGAATACGGCGGGCTTAATTTTAAAAGAAGTTAATCCAGACTGGCGCAGTGATTTTCTTAGTGTCATTACCAATCCCAATGTGGCCTATATTCTGATGCTGATCGGCATTTATGGATTGATATTTGAATTTTCTAATCCCGGCGCCGTTGTGCCGGGTACGGTGGGTGGTATTTGTTTACTGCTGGCAATGTATTCATTTCAGTTACTGCCGATTAACTATGCCGGTATGGGGCTTATTTTATTAGGTATGGCACTGATGGTCGGTGAGGCCTTTCAGCCGAGTTTTGGCATACTCGGAATTGGTGGAGTGACCTCTTTCGTTATGGGGTCTATTATTTTAATGGATACCAATGTCCCCGGTTTTGGCATAGATATTACGCTGATTATAAGCTTTGCCGTGATCAGTGTGATTCTTTTTGTCTTTGTTGTGGGCATGGCGATAAAAGCACGTCGACGACCGGTGGTGAGTGGTCAGGAAGAATTACTCGGCGCGGAAGCGGTGGTGCTAGAAAGTTTTAAACGAAGCGGCAGAGTTAATATTCATAGTGAAAACTGGAGCGCAGTCTGCGACACACCTTTGTGCAAAGGACAACATGTGAAGGTCACTGGTATCAAAGGTTTGAAATTGCAGGTTGAACCTCTGCTGCCTTCAAAACAGGAGGAAAAACAATGACAGCTTATTCTCTTTATGCCCTGGTTATTTTTGTCATCATGTTTTTAGCAAGTGCAATCAGAATATTGCGCGAATATGAACGTGGTGTTGTTTTTCTGCTTGGGCGCTTCTGGAAAGTAAAAGGCCCGGGGTTCATTATTATTATTCCGATAATTCAACAAATGGTCCGAGTTGATTTGCGCACCATTGTTATGGATGTGCCCAGTCAGGATGTAATTTCACGGGATAATGTTTCAGTGCATGTCAATGCGGTGGTGTACTTTCGTGTTATTGATCCTGAAAAGGCGATTATCCAGGTGGAAAACTTTTACGAGGCGACCAGCCAGCTGGCACAGACGACACTGCGTTCTGTACTGGGTCAACATGAGCTAGATGAAATGCTCGCAGAACGTGAGCGCCTTAATACCGATATCCAGAGTGTGCTTGATGAGCAAACCGATGCCTGGGGTATTAAGGTTAATAATGTAGAAATCAAACACGTTGATCTTGATGAAAGTATGATACGCGCTATTGCCAAACAGGCCGAAGCAGAACGCACACGACGTGCCAAGGTTATTCATGCTGAAGGTGAAATGCAGGCGGCGGAACATCTGATGATGGCAGCAAAAAAACTCTCTGAAGAATCCGGGGCATTACAGTTACGTTATATGCAAACCCTGACTGAAATTGCAGGTGAACGGTCTAATACAATTGTTTTTCCATTACCCGTGAATCTACTTGACACTTTTAGCAATAAAACAAAATAACCTCAGGAATAATTCTGCGGATAGTTTTGTATTGTAATCAATGAGGTTATGCGTGTTATATCAATTAGCAGCCGATTTTACTGTATTGTTGCATTTTGTTTTTATAGTGTTTGCTGTTGCCGGTGGGATACTGGTGTTTAAGTGGCGCTGGCTTGCCTACTTGCATGTGCCTGCTGCGATATGGGCTGCACTGATCGAAATGGCAGGCTGGATTTGCCCACTCACGCCTATTGAAAATATGTTACGCAATGCTGGCGGAGGTGAAGTTTATTCTGTCAGTTTTATTGAACGTTACCTTATACCCGTGATTTACCCATCTGGCTTGAATCGCGAAATGTTTATTGCAATGGGTGTTTTTGTAGTCGTTGTTAATGTAATTGTGTATGGCGTTTTATTTATGAAACTTAAAAATCAAAGCTGATGAAAAAATATAAAAAAAATGCAAATGAATACAAATAATAGAAAAGACTTTAAAGTCGCTTAAACTCCGTCATCCCCGAATGCTTTCACTAAAGTGCATGGTTTGAACTGGCACCCTGAAACAATAGAATCTTTTCTTTGCTTTTTTTAAAACCATTTAATCATTAAATTCTTTATCTGTTTAATGCTTAGTCTGTTGAGTAAGATCCGGTTCACCACAATGTCGTAAAATAAATTCACGACTCTTATCACGTAGTTCAAGTGCAATATGCCAATTGTCTTTGCTGGTTTTATGCGCAATGGTTTTAGGGTCTATGGCTTCACCAATATCAATACTGATTGAACCGTGATGCGGGAACCAGGAATCTGCACGTAAAATAGAACGCGTGCCTCGTATCGCCACCGGAACGACAGGTGCCTGCGCTTCTGCGGCAACGCTAAACGCACCTAAATGAAAGGGCGTTAACCCCGGGATACGGGTAAAGGTGCCTTCTGCAAAAAACATTAAAGTATTGCCTGCCTTGAGTATACTGGCCAGATGCTGGGTGTCTTCAAGGCTTTTGCCTGTTTCGTAACGATCTACAAATTCTGTATGAATATGTTTTAGGGGAATACGACTGAAAAAATATCGGGCCAGTTCTTTTTTGGCGATAAAACGAATGTAACCGGGTAGTTTAGCTAGCAGCACATAGCTATCAAGATAACTGGTGTGATTAGAAACCAGCACATAGGGCTGCCCATCTGCTGGAATATTTTCTATGCCATTTACTGTGATTTTTGTTGCGGTTATTTTGCTGAACAATCTTGCGCAATTACGTGCGATAAACCAGCGTAAAGGATAGCTGGGTAAAAACACAGTGGCTAGCCAGACTATTGATGCCAGTACGCAATACGTGAACCAGCTATGTACTGCATAGATAACGCCTTTGCTATAACGCCATGTACGTCGTAACTGAGGCACAATACTGGAAGCAGCAATACGTGTTATTTGCCAGTAAATACTGGTTTGATTTTTTCCAACCTCACCTTTCTCAAAAAGCTCACGACTGGCTGCACGACGAATTTTCCCGCTCGATGTTTTCAATACAGAGCCGGGAGGAGCCAGCACGACTTCATCCGGTGGTGAACCAATTAGATCCGTTGCCAGTGCGTTAATATCAGTACGTAGTTTTTCCAGCTCGCGGCTATCTTTGCTACGCGTTTCGGCCATCACAACCAGTCGTTCGGTTTTGCTGTGTTTATCTTCACTACCAAAAACAGCGACACGGCCGGTGCGAATGCCTGCAACATTGCCTATCGCTTCTTCCAGTTCATGGGGATAAATATTTCGCCCTGCTCTAATGATAATGTCTTTAATTCGTCCGGTTACAAACAATTCGCCATTTACGATATACGCTAAATCACCTGTATCCAGCCATTGCCCATCAAATAAACTTTGTGTTTTTTCTGTATCGCGATAATAACCACTAGTGGAAGAGGGACCGTGAAATTCCAGACGTCCTTCATGACGTTCGGGTAATTCATGTCCGGCCTGATCGATTACCCTGATTTGATGATTGGCTAAAGGTGGTCCGCTGGAAACAAACCTTAAAGCATGCTCATCGACATCATGTATGGGATTGGCTAAACCCGAATGCATAAATGTGTTGCGCTCAATACTGTCAATGACAGGCCCTCGATCCAGAGGAGGGAATGCCAGGCCGACCGTTGATTCTGCCAGTCCGTATACTGGCATCATTGCTTTTTCATTAAAGCCGAACGCTTTAAAACGTTGACTAAAGTTAGTCAGCGTTTGCGGGCTAACAGGCTCTGCGCCATTAAAAGCGGCGCGCCATGAACCTAGATCAAGACCTTTTATATCTTCATCGCTTAAGTGGCGCAAACAATATTCATAACCAAAGTTGGGAGAGGCAGATAATGTGCCATGATAGTGGTGAATGGCCCACAACCAGCGTTCTGGTCTGGCCAGAAAATTTAATGGCGACATAACCACGAATAAGGCGGCGTAATATAAGCTACCTAACCAGGCACCGATTAAACCCATGTCGTGATAAAGCGGTAACCAACTAACAAAAACATCTCTTGGGCCAGCTTTGACCACATCACCCATGGCGCGAATATTGGCCAGTAAATTTGCATGGGTCAGTACGACCCCTTTGGGGTTACCGGTGCTGCCTGAAGTGTATTGTAAAAAGGCAATATCGTCCGGCTTTAAAACCGGAGGCATTGAAATGGCCGTCGATGATTTGAGTTCAGCCGCCGATACTATGTGCTGCAAGTTTGGCACCTGTGACTTAAGTAGATGAGCAATGTTTTTAGCTTCGGGAACCGTGATAAATGTTCTGGCAAGACAATTGGTTAATATGCGCACATGTCTACGCATATGATCTTCCAGTTGAGATGGCCTTGCAGGCGGATAGACAGGAACCGGGATACCACCAGCCAGCAAAATCCCCATAAAACTATAAAAATAATCAGCACTACTGGGTAACATCAGTGCAACGGGTTCAGCCGGTTTTAATCCATGTTGCTGGAGTCCACCTGCAACACGAATAGCCGTTTCTTTAAGCTGCTGATAAGTAATCATTTCCCCATCGCCGTCATCTGTATAAATCTGGATATGAGGTCTGTCCGGATGCAAGCATGCATGCCAGTTCAAAACATCGATTAGCGTGCGTGCACTGTCTGGCGCGACCTGATCATCACCTGGCTCGAGTGGTTGTATGTCAGCTGCATACAGGTCTGTTCTGCTGGTTTTAGAGCTCTGGATGGCGCGTAATAAATCTCTGGCTGATTCCGCTTCCGCGAAGGTTTTTTCTGGCAATGCGAGCTTGAACTGTTTTTCAACTCTGGAAATTAATTCGACACGGGTCAGGCTGTCCAGACCCAGGTCTTTTTCGAAATTACTATCCAGATTAATCGCTTTAGTCAAAGGGCGATGAGAATGAGCTTCGCTGACTAGAACATTTATTACCTGTAATAGTTCAGTTAAGGTATCGTTTGTATGAGTCGTGGCCTTGAAGGGTGGCATAAAATATTTCCCTGTGGCTGTGTATTAAAATGACAAATCCGACCAGTTATCTAATGAGTATAGTTACTTTTATTGTTTAATAAATTGAGTTTTATCATCTAAGTTTATACTAAGGATGGCTTAAAAATTGCCGTATGGAAATTGCATAAATAAAGATTTTTGATAGAGGGAAATTAGTTTATTGAATGACAGATTTTATATTGCTGTCATTCTTTTGAGTGAATCTTAGCTGCTGTTAAAATAGTGCACCGTTTATTTCGCATTCAAAGATATTTATTCAAAGCTTTCATAACTAACATCAAGCTTGATTGTAATGGATATGTTTTTAGATAAGACTAAATGCCGGCCTTGTGGTGATCTGGAAAACCAGAAACCAGCACCCTCCAACATTAGAAAAAGCCACTCCAAACAGTCAATTGATTTGACATACCAATCGTCACGAGGCACTATTTATTCTGGCTTGATCAAAGCCACTGTGTCCGCAGAAAGGGCTGCGCCCAAGATCCATTAACACTTAGCCTGTGTAATTCCCTTTTCCATCTGACTGGCGGACGCAGATATTAGAAAAGGTAATTAAAATGAGCGAGCAACAATCGCCCTGCGACACTCCGTTTCGAATTAATCTCGAACAACAAAAAAAGCGAGCCAAAGAACTACTGAAAGCTTTCCACTCAACTGAAAATGCTGCGCTTTTACGTTTCCAACAACACCATCCAAAATATTTAGCTTATAGAGATGACCTGTCATCTTCTAAAGAACCACATGCCCAACTTAGTGATGCACAATTAGTTATTGCGCGTGAGTTCGGCCTGTCTAGCTGGGCTCACTTAAAAAAACATATTACGTCTATGGCACAGGCCAGTCATGCCATAAAAGAAAAGACTTTGTCACCTGATGCAGAATTAAAAACCCTGCACATTCGTTGTGGAACTGACCTTGAACACACATTACCTGCTGGCGGCTTCAATGGCGACTTTCTTGAGTATTCTGATCCCTATGGTCAGGGCCCCATACTTTTAAACGATAACTTTTTAAACACTAGAGCCAAATTTCTTCACGAAGCGTACGACCCGCTATTCGAGAATAAACGCGACGATAATCGCAGTGACAAAACGCTAGACAGCACACACACTTACTTAGCAACGGCACATGAAAAACTGCAACAGACCGCACAGCAATATAAGCGTGTTGTATTGTGGTTTGAACATGATGGTTATGATCAGCTGATATTAGCCAGGCTACTTTCATTCTATGCACAAAACAAAATGCCAGAAAAACTCGAGCTTATTTGCATTAATCACTTTCCGGGCTCAGCGCGTTTTATTGGCCTGGGGCAATTACCACCTGAGGCCATTCGGCTTCTCTGGCAGCAACGTCAATCGGTTAATTCACAACAGTTAAAATTAGGCGATCGGATATGGCGTGCCCTGGGCGAACCTGGCCCACTCTCTTTATACAAAATTATAAAGTCAAAAGATATTAAGCATCTGCCTAATATGGAGGCCGCGTTACGGCGTCATCTTCAAGAGCTGCCGTCCGCCCGTAACGGCTTAAGTTTGACCGAGCAGTTAAGCCTTGAAATGCTTAATAAAGAAAGTATGACAGCGGGCCAAATGTTCAAGCAACTTGTATTAGAGCGCGACCCACTCCCCTGGCTGGGTGATATTATGTATTGGTTCATTCTTCAGTCAATGATGCAAGTCGCTCAACCTGTTTTTGAAATTTCAAAATCTGATTTAAATAAGCCATGGCATCAACGCCTGTTAACAATTACTGATACGGGTAAAAAAGTACTCACTGGAACACAGGAATGGCTTTCGTTAAATCCACCCGATCGCTGGCTGGGCGGCATTAGGTTAAGCACCAGTCATTCATGCTGGCACTGGGATGATAATGAAATGCAGCCGGTTTTAGTATAGGAAAATAATCGGATACAGAACATCATTAATGACTACAACGACCGCTTCAGAACCGGCTCGGGATCACTGGCAGCCTACAATGACAAGGACGACGGCCTGACGACCTGGGGTAGCTCAGTCATTGATGAAATGGTGAAATACGGCATCATCCTCGACCTGAGTCACACCGGCAACAAAACCGCGAACGAAGACATGGATCACATGGACAAGAATCATCCTGGCGTACCTTACATCTATACCCATTCACTGCCAGCCGGTTTGTATAAGAATGAAAAAAATAAATCCCCAAGGGCTTGTTATCTCAATATCACAGATACTGAAGCCAAACGTGCGGCGAAAAGTGGTGGTTATGTTGCACCGACTTTTACCGAGTGGATGGTCGATGGTATTTGGCCAGATAACCTTTCACCGAAACAGGCTGCTGACATGATTGATTACTACGCCAAACTGGTGGGTGCTGATCATGTGGCAATTGCTACTGATGACATGTTCGACGTTTCACTGGTTGTGGATTTCGCTAAGAAAAATGCAAGTATGTATGCTGATGGTGGTTACATGATCGATGCATTCAATAAAGGTGCTACTGATAGTGCCCCACTTGCAAGAATTCTGCCTGCGGTAACTGACGAGCTTTGGAAGCGGGGTTACAGCAATAAAGATTTAGCCAGGATTTACGGCGCTAATAAGATGCGCGTTTATCAGCAAGTATGGGAAGGCGCACCCGAAGGTAAGTGGGATAAGGAGTATGCACAAAGGGTAAAACTTCGTAAGGAATTCATGGACAAATACGGTACTCGTTAATTTTTTTTAAATCACAACGAACAAGCCGCCTTTTTAAGGCGGCCTGTTTGTTGTGCAAATCTAATAATTTCACTATGGCGATAGTACCGCTACACCTAAGGTAACATTCCTTAAATCTGTATTGTATAAAAAATACCCCCTTATAATAGTAACAACCTTACTTGCGCTCGGTGTTTATATATTCGCATAAATCGTGTTAGAACGAGTTTAAAAAAATGAATTTTGCAGAGTAGTCTAGTAGAATGTGTTTGAAATATAAAATGCACTGGTTGTAAAACATTAAAGGGGAAATATAAATGTTAATAAACAGGTTTAAGTCAAAACCACGATGGGTGCAGGTTGTTACTGTTATCTTTTTAATAACTTTATTTTCAAGTTGTGCGAAAGTGGTAAAAGATTACACCGAGCTATATGGCCCCTCTACCCCAAAAAATCGCATACTAACATCTGAAGAATTAAAACAGAATAAACATATTTCTTTTACGAATGATGTACAACCCGTGCTGAGTAATCGTTGCGCGGTCTGCCATAGCTGTAATGATGCGCCTTGCCAGATTAACTTTACCTCTATGGAAGGTATCGATCGAGGCGCTTCGGTAGAGCCTGTTTATAATGGCGCCCGATTCTCGCAGCAGGTCCCTAGCCGTTTAGGTATAGATGCATTTAGTACGGAGCAGTGGCGCGCCAAAGGTTTTTTCCCCATACTTAACGAGCGCAGGGAGAACCCGCAAATAAACCGTTATAACTCTTTGCTCTATAAAGCGCTCACGCTAAAACGTTTACACGACTACCCGACACAGGGAAGGCTGCCAGAAGCCTATGATATTGGAACGGAATTAATTAAGGATGAATCGTTTGTACATGCACAGGTTTGCCCAACGGTAGAAAATTATTCCGCTTTTGCAATCGCTAACCCTAAATGGGGCATGCCATTTGCCCTGCCCCCCGTCAGTAATAAAGAATTTAAAACCATCGAAACCTGGCTGGAACAGGGTGCAAAAGTTGAGCCATTAAAACCCTTATCAAAATCACTTAAACGGGAAATCGCTAAGTGGGAAAGCTTTTTTAATGGTTCATCTAATAAAGAGCAGTTAATGTCTCGCTATATCTATGAGCATATATACCTCGGCCATTTATATTTTAAACATATTTCTACAAAAGATTTTTTCATGTTGGTCCGCTCTAAAACGCCACCGGGAAAAGACATTGAATTAATCAATACCATAAGACCTTATAATGACCCCGGTGTAGAAAAATTTTACTATCGGCTGCAACGCTATACCCGGGTAATTGTTGATAAAACCCATATGCCTTATCAACTTAGCAATAGCAGAATGAAGCGTTACAAAGAACTCTTTATTGATGCCGATTATGAAGTAAGCAAACTACCATCTTATGAAGCTGAAGTCGCCGCCAACCCATTCAAGGCGTTTGCAGAAATACCGGCGAAAAATCGTTACAAATTTATGCTCGATGAAGCTAAATATTTTGTAAATGGCTTTATAAAAGGCCCCGTTTGCAGAGGTTCAATTGCTCTGAGTGTAATTGACGATCACTTCTGGGTTGCCTTTATGGATCCGGAGAAAAGTTTAATTAGTCAGGACTCCGACTTTCTGGCCCGTGTAAGCTCTAAATTAAAAATGCCCTCAGAAAAGGAAAATAAAGCCAGCCTGCTTTCAGTTTGGGCAACCTATAGTGATGTTGCGAAAGATTATGTTATTTCTAAAGTTGATTATTTAAATAACCACCTTGAGGGGAATAAGGGCTTTGGGATTGATCAAATCTGGGATGGTAATCACGTTAATGATAATGCAGCGTTAACGGTGTATCGTCATTACGATAGCGCGACGGTATTAAAAGGTTTTGTTGGTGAGATGCCTAAAACCGGTTGGGTGATGGATTACCCCATACTGGAGCGGGTGCATTATTTATTGGTGGCGGGTTTTGATGTGTATGGAAAAGCCGGACACCAGTTATCAACACGTTTATATATGGATTATTTACGTTATGAGGCGGAGCTGGAATTTCTGGCATTTTTACCAATTAAAGACAGAATAAAAATACATCAACACTGGTACCGTGACTCCAGTGCAACAAAAGATTTTCAGAACACGATGAAGAAGCTGGATGTTAAAATGCGCGAAAGCCAGATTAGATATAAAACCGATGATGTGAAAAAAGAATTTTTTGTTAAAATTTCTCATCATTTACAAAAAGCGCAGTCAGTTAAAAATGACTACCTTAATAAATGCCTGGACTTTCCAGAAGACTGTAAAAATAGCCGCTGGGCAAAAAAAGCCAGCCCTGCAGAAAGAGCCCTGGTTGAATTAAGAAGCATCAAAGGCATAAGAACAAATGTCTTCCCGAATGTGACTTTTATGCGTATAAGAGTGGATGGTAGTGTAGAAAAAGATCAGGTGTTTACCATTGTTCGTAATAAGTCGTATCTGAATGTCCAATCTTTAGCGGCCAGTGAAAGCTCTCGCGTGAAAAAAGAAGATACGATTGATATTATCCCAGGTTTTGTTGGTGCATACCCTAATTTGTTTTTGCAGGTTGACTACAAAGATTTAAGTCATTTTGTTGAGCAGTATAAGGCCATTGACTCATTTAAAGGTTATGATGCACTGGTGTCAAAGTATGGTGTTCGAAGAACCCATCCCGATTTCTGGAATGTTTCTGACTGGTTTTATAAAAAGCATCAACATGATAATAAAGAATATGCCGGGCTGTTTGATTTGAATCGTTATAAAAACAGATAATTTATCTCGTTTAAAATCATTCATGCATTTTGTTTATTTAAACGGACTAAATAACCATTTAGTCCTGACCCATATTTGTGCTGCTCATACTGTAAGCACATAACCAATAAAAAAGAATTCTTCTTATGAAGCCGGTATCTGAAAAAAACAATTTCCTCTATTTGGTCATTTCATTAGTCATTTTGCTTCTGGTGGGTGCTCTTGTTGAACAATTTCCCAGTAAACTGGGCCAGCATGTGTTTCAGGCAATTACTGTTATCACACTCGCCTCAGGCATTGCAGGTTTTAGATCATCACGGCGCTGGTTTCATACGGGTATAGGCTTTACTATTTCTGTGTTTATTGTGGTCGTGCTGGGTGTTTTACTCGATGTGTCGGGTATGAGTTATATACACCTGATGCTGTTAATTATTTTTTATTCATGGGCGATCTGGCTGGCGGCAAAGCAGGTTTTATTTAGCGGGCCCATTGATGGTAATAAAATTGTTGGCGCTATCTGCATTTACCTGTTAATGGGGCTGGTCTGGACTCTATTGTATCTGGCAATTGCCCAGGCTATGCCCGGTGCATTTAATGGCCTTGAGCAGGCTGTGTGGTATGATAATTTTGCCGATGTTGCTTATTACAGTTTTGTCACCCTCACCACCTTAGGCTATGGTGATATTAGCCCACTAATACCCATCGCCCGTTTTCTAGTGTATATGGAAGCGATTGTGGGTGTTTTTTATATGGCGATTTTAGTGGCTAGTTTGATTGGTATTAAAACATCAGAGATGAAAAATAATTAAAAGCCAAATGAATAATGATTACACTTTGTATAAGCTTAAAAAATTCGCAAAATAGACGTTAAAAAAAGGATAAAAGATGAAAACTAATGAGTTCACAAAAAATACTATAGAAGCGGCAATACGCCTTGGATTACTGTTTCTACTGATTAGTTATTGCCTTGATATTATAAAACCTTTTATTCTGCCCGTCATGTGGGGCGTAATCATTGCCGTTGCTATCTACCCTTTATTTATAAAACTTAAATCAGCCATGGGCAATAAAAACAAACTGGCGGCCATTGTTTATACACTACTCGCACTTGCTTTATTAATTACCCCAACTGTGATGATATCTAACTCGATTATTGATACATCGACTATTCTCACAGAGCGCTATGAAGCTGGCGCACTGGACATACCGCCACCCAATGAAAGCGTAAAGGAATGGCCTATGATTGGCGAAAAAGCTTACGCAATCTGGACGCATGCTTCAAATGACCTTGAAGCAACATTAATGAAATATGAAGAAGAAACCAAAAAAGTTGGTAAAGCGATTATTGCCGGAGCCGCAGGTGCTGCGGGAACGATTTTACAGTTTGTTTTATCAATTATAATTTCCGGGATTCTAGTTGCAAATGCGCAAGGTGCGTATAAAGTGACTATCAATATTTTTACTCGTTTAACTAACATAGACACAGGTAAGGAGTATGCAGATTTAACTAAAGCGACAATCCGTAGCGTTGCCCAGGGTGTACTCGGAGTTGCCATCATCCAGGCGGTTCTGTCCGCACTGGGTATGATGGTAATGGATGTGCCTGCATGGGGGCTCTGGACTTTGGTTGTTTTAGTGTTGGCAATCGCACAGTTACCCCCTATTGTTGTGCTGGGTTTTGTTTCTGCCTATGTTTTTTCAGTCGCAGAAACTACACCGGCGGTTATATTTTTAGTTTATTGTATTATCGTCAGTGGTAGTGACGGTTTCCTCAAGCCCCTGTTTCTGGGACGTGGCATGGCAACACCGATGTTGGTTATTTTATTAGGTGCCATTGGAGGCATGATGTTGTCCGGTATTATCGGTTTATTTGTGGGTGCCATTGTACTTGCACTGGGTTACGAGTTATTTATGAAGTGGCTAAATGAAGGTGAAGTAGCTACTGAGAATAGTTAAGCGTTATATTTATAATTTTTAAAATATAAAAAGAATGTCTGAAATTAAAACTATACAGTTTAAGGTATAAAAATGTCAGAAGAAAAAACTGAACAATCAAACCAGCAGGACCCGGTACGTAAAATTTCTAAAATCGTTTTATATGTCGTCCTGTTTTTATTTATCTGGTACGTGTTTGCCGATCGGCTTGCACCCTGGACAGATCAGGCACGGGTGCAGGCTTATGTCATTCCTATTGTGTCACAGGTGCCTGGCAGGGTGGTTGAAGTTAATGTAGGTAAAGACCAGCTTGTTCATCCCGGTGATGTACTATTTAAAATTGACCCTACAGATTATAAACTGGCGGTTGAAAATGCAGAATCCGCACTTGAACTGGCAGGTCAGGAAATTGGTGCGGCTACCGCATCGGTGACTACTGCACAGGCCAGGCTGGTTGAAGCCGAAACACACCTTGAGCACATGAAAGTTCAAAGTGTGCGCGTGTATGAGTTAGAAAAACAGAAAGTGTTTTCAAAATCTGAGGGTGATAAGGCGCGTGCTACGGTTAAGGCCGCCAAAGCTCAACTTGATAGTGCGCGCGCCGACCTGGAAAAAGCCAAACAGTCACTCGGTAAAAAAGGCAATGCAAACCCCCGTATTCGTTCTGCCATCGCCGCACTTAAAAAGGCACAGTTAGATTTAAGCAGAACCACCATAGTTGCACCTTCTCTGGGTGGCATTACAAACCTGCAAATTGATGTTGGACATTATGCGAGTGCAGCTACACCCGTCATGACATTTATTGAAGCCGATAATGTCTGGGTTCAGGCAAACTACCGAGAAAACAATATTGCCAATATTAAAAAGGGAGACTCGGTTGATATTGCGCTGGATGTAGCGCCGGGAAAAATATTTAGTGGCACCGTTAGTAGCGTAGGCTTTGCAGTAGACAGTGGTAACTCAGGGGCTGTGGGTAGCCTGGCAATGGTGGAAGGCAAATCGGGCTGGCTACGAGATGCGCAGCGTTTTCCTGTGGTTATTACCTTTGATGATGACAGCGCTCGTGGCTTTAGAAGATTGGGTGGTCAGGCAGATGTGCTGGTTTATACCAGTAATAACTGGATAATAAATCCCCTGGGCTGGATCTGGATTCGAATATTAAGCTGGTTCTCATTCGTCTATTAATATGCTGAACACTGTTTCAATAAAAATTTCATCGTTTAAAACCTGGCTACATTTATTGATCCAGGACCAGACAAGTGTTCGCGCTGTCCGATATGCACTCGGCGTAACTATTGCAGTGGCACTGGCCTATGGCATCAACTGGCCACTGGCTTTTTTAATGCCGGTGTTAACGGCGGTTATATTAGGCCTGCCCTTACCCATGCCCTCTCTAAAAGCGGGCCTGCGAAATATGCAAAGCACAATACAGGCCTTTGCACTCGGACTTATATTCTCGCTGTTTTTTTTACAGTACCCGATAGCCTATCTTTTTATGTTGTGGTTGGTACTGTTTCATTTATATTACTATCTTAATCGCGGCGGCTCATTCTGGCTGACTTTAATGAGTATAATTGCGGTTTTACTATTACCTATGCTGGCAAGCTCAAATGAAGGCCTGGCGATTGGTTTTTCATTTGGCTTTGTGTTGTCCGGTTGTTTGACAGTAGTAATGGTCTGGGTTGCCTATTTACTCGTACCCGATCCACAAAGTACAGCCTTTCCGCAAAGCCCCGGATTTCAACGGGGCTACTCTCCCCTTGCGGCAAAAAGCGCACTTAAAAGCACCGCGGTTATTTATCCAATCGCAAGCCTGTTTATTGTTTTTAATCTAACCGATTATTTACTCGTTATGATATTTTCCGCCCTGTTTATTTTAAAACCTGAACTCAGTGCGGGCAAAGAAGCAGGAATGAATTCACTCATTTCAACGCTGCTAGGGGGGGTGTGCGCCATGGTCTTTTACTGGCTGATTGTGGCGGTACCCGAGTATTACTTTTATATCGTATTGATGCTATTAACCACCCTGTTATTTGCGACGAATATTTTTTCTGGGCAGCCAAAATCTAAATATTATGGCTCAGCCTTTATTGCCTTGCTTATTCTGGTTAATGGTAGCATGGCAGAGGGGGCGAGTTTTAGCTCGCTCTTCTTTAACAGGGTTTTAATAATTGTATTGGCGACAGCCTATATTATTTCTGCGTTGAAATTACTTAATAGTTATTTTCCTGATAACCGTACTATTTCAACTTAAGTGTTAGTCATTTTATTTAACCATATTTAAATTCATTTCAACAGAATTAAACATGCAATCAATAAAAGCATATCTAGAATTTTTAAGCATATTAGCGCTTACGTGCTTACTTTTATGTTTCAACTATAGCAATCGCAAACGAATCGACTGAAAAAACCAAAGTTGCTTTTCCTGACAAGTACATGATTCGCTTAGGCAATTACTTTGTTGATAAAGCCACAACAAATATCACAATATTATCTAATGCCGGCATAGGTTCTGGAATAAATTTTAAAGATGATCTGGGTGGTAAAGACACGGATAGTATTCCGAGAATTGATGCCTATTATAGATTCAATTACAGTCACAGAATGGATTTCACTGCATTTAGTGTTCACAGGCCAGGCAGTAAAACACTCACCGTCGATTTAACCATCGGCGATGAAACTTACAATGCCACTGAGACACTAGCTTCTGAAATAAAATATACGGTTTATAAACTCGGTTATGCCTATTCGTTTTATCATTCAGATAAAGTTGAGTTAAGCATGCTAGCGGGGCTTAGCTTCACAAGCTATGACATTAATTACAGCCTGGAAAGTGGTTCTCGAGCGAACACAAGTGATGTAACGGCCCCCCTGCCCACGATTGGTTTAAGCATGGGTTATAAATTCAATCCGAACTGGTCAGTCCATTACAAATCGGAGAGTTTTTTTATCGAGTTAAATGACACCATTAGAGGTGCATTACTGAGTTATGAGCTGGACATCGAATACAAACTGTTCAAAAACTTTGCAATTGGTGCCGGTATTTCACGTTTGTCTACTGATGTGGAAATAAAGAAAAACAACTGGAAGGGTTCTATTGAAGATAGCCATCGAGGTATACTTTTATATGGGGCATTTCACTTTTAATTGAGCATGCCTTAAACCTTTAATTATTTATAAGCCGGATTCGCTCTGCTTTGCATTAATAGGTAAACCTGAAAAACGATTTAAAATTAAAGCTTAATCAAATATTTTCTGCCACCATCGCCGGCGGTTATTTGCAGGCTGCAACGCTTCTTGCAGATCAACCGGCTGCATTCTCGACATCACCCAGCCCGGTAATGGCGGGTTATCACTAAAGCCACAGCTTACGCCTAAATTATTCGGGTCGAAAATTTTTATAAAATCCGGGTGCTGATGATTATCCGCATAAACGATACCGCAATAAGATTCTTCGTGTTCCTTGCGCAGTAACTGATCAATTTCATCAATAAATTTAAGCGTACTTTCTTTACTACTGGTTTCAAGTGGTGCACTTTCGCCAATGGCATAAATATACCAGCTGTCATCTATTTGTGGACGCAGGGTATCCCAGAATTTTTCAAGTTGCGGCCAGCGCATTAATGATTCGAAACGTCCTTCTTTAAAACGTTTTACATAGGGATCTGAATATTCAATATTTTGCGTCATGGACCTACCTGATGAAACTAATGCATCGTTAAATTATTTTTATCATTTGCGAATATCTATAGCGGGTTAATTTAGATAAAAAATAACGTGACGATAACGAACTAAAACATTTATCTATTTCAATTACTCAACGTTTGATTAAGCCAGTGCTGAATATCTTTAACACCTCGGTGTAAAAATTTTGTATCTTTATAAACATTGGCAATCATGATAGTTCCCTGCATTTTGGCCAACAGGTCCTTGGCAACATCTTCAGCGGGTTTGTTCAGGTGTAATTGATTAACCTGTTCTTCAATCCAGTTTTTTAACAGGTCAAATACCGCAGTTAAACGCGCCTGTGAAATTTCTGTATCCTGCTCTTTTGCCAGCTCAGTGCTTAATGAACCAATGGGGCAACCGTACTGCAGAACCTGCTCTTCGTGCTGTAACGGGAAGCGGGTTAATGCCTGCAAACGCTGTAGCGGGTCGGTTGATTCTTTTTCGCAGCTGAGTAACATCTCTTTAAATTCATGCAGACGAGCATCCACTACCGCCGCTAAAATATCTTCTTTGGTTTTAAAGTAATAATAAAAATTGCCCCGGGGAATGCCGGTTTCATCGGAGATATCGCTAAACGAGGTTTGATTATAACCACGGGAGTAAAACAGATGGTCAGCGGCATCGACGATTCGTTGGCGGTTGGCTGATCCTTTGGTTCCCATACTTTTACCTGTTAAATCCTAAAATTCAGAAACTAATGTACTATTTATTATAGCGTTATTTTCAGCAGCATTAACGTTATTCATTATATTTGTGTGACACTGGATGCGGTAACTAACAAATATTAGACAATCGTATGATTATTTTTACATATTTTCAAGTTTTACCTGATAAGCGGTGAGATTGTCATATATAATCAATAGCTTATTCAAAACACGAACATGGCCTGAAAACAATGTACGCCCTTGAAATCAGTAATTTACACAAAACCTATAAGAACGGTACACAGGCGCTCAAGGGCGTAGACCTGAAGGTCAACGAGGGAGATTTCTTTGCTCTGCTTGGCTCCAATGGTGCAGGTAAATCTACCACCATCGGCATCGTTTCCGGGCTGGTGAACAAAACCTCCGGCAATGTCAAAATTTTTGACTTTGATTACGACACCCAACAGGCCCAGGCGAAATCCTGCATTGGCCTGGTACCCCAGGAATTTAATTTTAATCAGTTTGAGCTGGTGATTGAAATACTGGTAAATCAGGCGGGCTATTATGGCATCCCCCGGCACCTGGCATTTGAGCGCGCAGAAACCTATTTAAAGCAGCTGGAGTTATGGGAAAAACGCAATGTTATGGCGCGTGAATTATCCGGTGGCATGAAGCGCCGGCTGATGATTGCCCGGGCTTTAATTCACGAGCCAAAATTACTGATTCTTGATGAACCCACCGCCGGTGTTGATATTCAGATCCGCCGTTCAATGTGGGAATTTTTAAGTAAAATAAATCAGCAGGGCACCACGATTATTTTAACCACCCATTATCTGGAAGAAGCGGAAAGCCTGTGTAAAAACATCGCCATTATCGATCACGGGTGCACCATTGAAAACACCAGTATGAAATCATTACTGAGTCAGCTAAACACGGAAACATTTATTCTGTACCTGCAATCCCCCATTGAAGATGCAGCATGCCTGCAATCTAATGACCTATCACCGTTTAATGTTCAACTGCTCGATGCAAGCACACTTGAAGTTAGCATTATCGAAAAAGAGCACATGAATAGCCTGTTTAAATCGTTAACTGAAAATAATATTCATGTACTTAGTATGCGCAATAAAACCAACCGGCTCGAACAGTTATTTATGCGACTACTAGAAAAAAACCGTAATAACCCTGACCTCATTGAAACACTGCAACAAACCGCACAAGCGGATAATTTAGACACTGAAATTTGATGGATAATAAAATATGACCTGGGCAGAAAAACTTAATGCACTAAAAACCATTATTATTAGAGAGTATTTACGTTTTATACGTATCTGGATTCAAACGGTGCTACCCCCGGCCATCACCACCGCATTATATTTTATTATTTTTGGTAATTTAATCGGCTCACAAATTGGTGATATTAATGGTTATAAATATATGGATTATATAGTGCCGGGGTTGATTCTAATGGCTGTTATTACCAATTCCTATGGCAATGTAGTGTCATCATTTTACAGCGCCAAGTTTCAGAAAAGTATTGAAGAGCTACTGGTTTCCCCCACGCCGAATTATTTAATTCTAGTTGGTTATGTCGCAGGGGGTGTTGTCAGGGGAATTATTGTGGGAATAGTGGTGACTCTGGTTGCCATGTATTTTTCAGATATTAATATCTACAGCTACTCACTGACACTACTGATATTTTTTCTAACGTCCACATTGTTTTCCATTGCCGGTTTAATTAATGCCATTTATGCTAACAGCTTTGACGACATTAGTATTATCCCCACCTTTGTATTAACCCCACTGACTTATCTGGGGGGGATTTTTTACTCCATCGATATGCTACCGCAGTTCTGGCAAAACGTGTCACTGGCCAACCCAATTCTTTATATGGTCAACTCATTCAGATATGGCATGATTGGCACTAGTGACACCGACATCACAACGGCCATTATAATTATTCTGGGGTTCACGATTGTGCTGTTTTCCTATGCGATGTATCTACTTAATCGTGGTGTGGGAATTCGACAATAGGTGTAACTCCCCTCTTAGTATAAAGAGGGAATACATATGTTTTTATTACTACCAGTTTGATATTGCAAAATGTTAATTTTACGAGGAGATTTAGCTGTAACTCCCCTCTTAGCAAAAGAGGGAATACATATATTTTCATTGCTACCAACATGTTAATACTAAATATTAATAATACGGGGGAGATTTAATTAAGGGAAGATTTTGTTCTCATAGATATATCCCCCTTAATCCATCTTTTTCTAAGGGGGAAACTTATGTTGGTTTTTATCTTTCAGTTATTGACCGTGTTTTGTACTCCGGTGAAAACAATACTCTCTAAATGGAACCTCACTCACCAGCTATACTCAAACGATTCTGATTAATAAATTTTCACATTATGAACTACACTTAAAGACAATAAAAGCCCCCACTATAATTCAATGGAAATCTAAAAATGAAAGCATCTGATCTGTTTGTTAAATGTCTTGAAGAAGAAGGTATTGAATATATTTTCGGCGTACCCGGTGAAGAAAATGCCGACTTTATGCTGTCACTGGAAAACTCTGACACTATTCAGTTTGTATTATGCCGCCATGAACAGGGCGCGGCTTTTATGGCGGAAATATATGGACGCTTAACCGGTAACCCGGCAGGTTGTTTAGGCACCCTCGGTCCAGGCGCCACAAATCTTATTACCGGTGTGGCGGATGCAAACATGGACCATGCCCCGATGCTGGTGCTCACCGGTCAGGGCTCTTCCCAGAGACTGCATAAAGAATCACACCAGGTAATGGATGTTATCACCATGTACACCCCGGTGACCAAGTGGGCTACCAGTGTGTTACACCAGGATAATATTCCTGAAATTATTCGCAAGGCGGTGCGTGTTGCCCGCTCAGAAAAACCCGGCGCCGTATTAATTGAGCTGCCAGAAGATATTGCAAAACTTGATACCACCACCACCCCTATTTCCCCCCGACGTTTCCGCCGGCCTGGCCCGGATAATATAATTGTCGACGAGGCGTTTGAGATGCTTAAAGAAGCCAAGCGCCCAATTATTCTCGCGGGTAATGGTTGCATTCGCCGCCGCACCAGTAAACAGTTACGAAAGTTCTGTGGGCTAACCGGCATTGGTGTAGTCAGTACTTTTATGGGTAAGGGCAGCGTTGATATGGATGCAGACTACTGCCTGTACACCATCGGTTTACAGTCAAAAGATGTGGTGGCCTGCGCGGTTGATGCCGCTGATTTAGTTATTACCCTGGGTTATGACATGGTGGAGTATCACCCATACCTGTGGAATAAAGACGGCAATAAAAAAATAATTCATGCAGATTTTTATCCCGCTGAAATTGATGCCAGTTATCACCCTGAAGTTGAATTAATTGGCGACATGGCACAAACCATTACTATGTTAATCGAACGAGCGAACAATGGTGGTGGTTTAAGTTACGACCTGAGTCAACAAAAAGCCACCCGTGAACAAATGCAAGAAGAACTGGCAATGCATAAAGATGATACCGCTACAGACACACTTAAACCTCAAAAAGTTTTATGGGATGCACGTGAAGTGATGGGACCACACGACATCATGCTCTCCGATGTGGGCGCACATAAAATGTGGGTGGCCAGACATTATCAATGCCATGAACCCAACACCTGTTTAATTCCCAATGGATTTTGCTCAATGGGCTTTGCATTGCCCGGTGCTATTGCAGCATCAATGGTGCATCCGGACAAAAGGGTTTTAGCGGTGTGCGGTGATGCTGGCTTTATGATGAACGTACAGGAAATGGAAACCGCTAAACGTTTAAATGTTAATTGTGTCGTCATGGTCTGGGAAGACAACGAATATGGTTTAATTGCCTGGAAACAACAAAGTCAGTTTGGCCGTCACACTGACCTGGCCTTTGGCAACCCGAACTGGATACAACTCGCGGAAGCTTTTGGCTGGCATGGCCACAAGGTAACTAAATCTTCTGAAATTAAGAGCACACTTGAAAACGCTTTTAATGAAGACGGCCCGAGCCTGGTTTTAGTGCCGATTGATTACCGAGAAAATATGAAACTGACTGAACGGCTGGGTGATATTGCCTGCCCTATTTAATATAAATATTTAATAATATGAATGAATAGCACCCTGCTAAACGCGAGCTTTAGCCCGCGATGGGCTAACAGATTTTTCTTTTAATTAGAGATTAAATAAATGACCGCACATTATAATAATTTAGTCGCTGGCAATATAAAAGCCAGCGGTAAACTCGAAGTAAACGCCCCTTTTGATGGTAAAACGATTGCCACTGTAGACCAACTCGATTTAAATGCCATCGACCATGCACTCGAAACCGCCAGTAATTTATACAACGACCGTTCAAAATGGTTGAGCGCCGCAACTCGCATTGCAGTATTAAGCAAGTTATCCGAGCTGATGAAAGAAAATGCCGAGCGATTAATTTTAATTTCCGCACAGGAAGGCGGTAAACCTTTAACCGACACGCAGGTCGAAATGGAGCGCGCCATTGATGGTATAAACAATTGCATTGAGTGTATTCGCAACAACCACGGTGAGGAAATTCCCATGGGCCTGAATGCCGCTTCCATGAATCGCCTGGCGGTTACCTCGCATGAGCCTATCGGTGTCGTGGTTGCGGTGAGTGCGTTTAATCACCCAATTAATTTAATTGTACATCAGGTTGGCCCTGCGGTAGCGAGCGGCTGCCCAGTCATTATAAAGCCCGCTGACGACACACCACTTTCCTGTTATGAATTAGTTAAATTATTTCATCAGGCAGGCCTGCCCAAAGAGTGGGCGCAGGTGGTTACACCTCAGAATCACTCTGTATCAGAAGCACTGGTGACTGATTCGCGAGTCGGTTTTTTCAGTTTTATTGGCAGTGCACGAGTCGGCTGGATGCTACGCTCGAAACTCGCCCCCGGGGCACGCTGTGCGCTTGAACATGGTGGTGTTGCACCGGTTATAGTTGCCGCGGATGCAGATATTGAAACAACTGTGCCGATGCTCGCAAAGGGTGGTTTTTATCATGCGGGTCAGGTATGTGTTTCAGTGCAACGGGTATTTGTTGAAAAAAGTATCGCACGAAGTGTTGCGCAGAAAATTGCTGCTGTAGGTAACAACATGCAGGTAGGTGATCCGACGCTGGCCGACACTGACATTGGTCCGATTATTCGTCACTCGGAAACCAACCGCATTAGTGACTGGGTTGAAGAGGCGATTAATGCCGGTGCTGAAAAAATATCTGGCACGGGAAAAATTTCTGACAGCTGTTATTCCCCTACTGTTTTATTTAACCCCCCCGCAGATACCTCAGTCAGTAACAGGGAAGTTTTCGGCCCGGTTATCTGCGTGTATGAATACGAGGATATTGACGATGCCATTGCACGCGCCAATTCTCTCGATGTTTCATTTCAGGCAGCGGTGTATACCACAAATTTAAATACCGCAATGCACGCTTATAAACAGTTAAATGCTTCCGCGGTAATGGTTAACGATTTTACTGCATTTCGGGTAGACTGGATGCCATTTGCAGGATTACGTCAATCGGGCATGGGCGTGGGTGGTATTCCCCATACTTTTAAAGATATGCAAATTGAAAAAATGTTGGTGATAAAATCGGAAAAACTTTAAAAAGCAAGGCATTCACTGTGCTGAATCACTGACCACGAATATCTCATCACTTTGAAGTTAGCTAGTAAAATCAGATTCGTTTTAGAGCACTAATTGAACGCTTAAAAAATTATTTACTCTAGCCTGCTCCCCTTTATAAAAAAAATGGGAGCAGACTAAAAAGTTCGGGGTTTAATGAGGCACATTTACATCTAATACCGGAAGGATTTAAATAAACCGACCGTCTCCGATTAAGTTATAAATCAATATTCCGTTACAGTTAATTTTATTTTTTAAATTCAGATAAACTTGAACAATAAAATCATACCTTTGAAATCAGGCATCTAGCACCTTTAGATTTACAATACCATCAGCAATAATTCATCAGCTACAACTTATTCATAATAAAAAATCACATCCCCTATAAATGCAACCTTATTTCTACACTTATCATCCATTAAAACCTATTCCAACTTCATCCAAAACAACCCTATTAAAGATAGGATCTTAAGTTAATATTAATCTGCATTCATTAGTAAATCGAAATAGTTTAAAACACAAATGTTTAAAGGAGAAAACTATGACATTAACTTTCACAACAAAACTGGCACTATCAAGATTTCTTTTTCTGCTTATTTCTCAAACTGGGTTTACCGTATCTGTTTTACCCGGTGCAGGCAGTCTACTCTCTGGTACCACCTTTGCGGCCAATCCAGATCTTTGGGGTGTAGTTATTCGGGATCATCTCATTCCTTTCCAGATCAACTATAACCTCGGCAATATTCTAATTACCGGTAATGTTCAGGACAGGGTTGTTAGATCAGGCAATACCGGTGAGTTAATTTTTGCACCACGTTTACGCGACCTGAACATTCCCGGCGGTGTTGCATGGATTGAAGGATTTAGCATGCTTGGTTTTAACGGATTCTCGACCGATTTAGATTACCGTACAGATGGACTGGGAGATATCGGGCCTGATAGTGTAGACCGAAGTGTCAGTGGAGACCTGTTCGACTACCGCTATTCACCATCTTTAATAGTGCCACCGGATGAAGGCTATTTTCTTTCGGTATTCACCAACACAAACAACTTTGACTTGAGTGGTACATTTATTATTACAGCTGGTAATGATTTTGGCGCAAGCGCTTTTAGAACTCGCTTACTGGATGTTTCTGCACCCAGCACTGTGCTTATTAAAAGCAGACTCGGCATTTTTTAGTCCGATTGTAAATATTTTAACTACCAGTAATACGAATAATTCCAGGTAATAATCAGCGTATTCAAACTCGGAAAAAGGTCCTGTTCTTTTTGTAAGCCTATTGCAGAGTCCGGATGGCTCTCACCTCGTTGCGTATAATACTCAAGCCCGATACTGTGTTCACGACCATTGGGAAGTGATTTTCCATACCTAAGGCCAATCGTATAAGCATTAAATGCGGCCAATCTGAAATCCGCACTGGCATAGCCATTTAATAGCTCACTATTTTTTAAACTGTGCTCATAAAAACTCGCAGCACTTTGATCATAAAATCTGAAATGTGGCTGCAAATAATAGTGTTGATCCAGTTTGTAGCGATATATAACATCAACAGTATGGGAAACAATATCCCACTCATCCCAGTAATAACGATAGGATAAGTCAACAATATCACCGCTTAAATTTTGCTTATATGCAAAAAATATATTTTGTATTTCTCGCTCCCCCGGTCGATGTTCATAAACATAGTCAAGCGTAGACCCCAATTGAAATGCACGTTGATCCTCTATTATACTTAATAATTTATAGGGGTCTGTCAAATAACCCGTAGCATTAGCCCAGGCATATTTAAGCTGCATCAGAGCATCTTTATTAATTACCTGATTAACACCTAGATGAAATCCAGACTGACGCCGGGTTGCACTAGCAGCACTTCTGGGCTGCAATGTACCCGGTGGTTGCATAGAAGCTAAAGCAATCGGCACACCACCAACCGGATGCACTCGATTATATTCAAAATTTATTCCCGCAAGTAAAGTTGTCGTATGTTGATAAAAATCCTGAAAAACTTCCATACCACCGCCGAGGGATAAATAATCAAATTCCATTGAAATATGCGATGCGTAATTTAATTTAAGATCATCATTTATTGCAGATTCATACAATAAACTAAAAGCCATACGAATATCCATATGGGTATCATCTGCCGGCAGCTCATTTGCATCAACCTGATAACTGCCATGTCCCGATGCCATGGTAAAACTTTGCACCACATTACTTGCTGTTGCGCCATTAGGGGTAGCACCGGTAATCACATCAAAATCTACCTGCAAAGAAATTGCATCCCCTTCTTCCAGTTCTCGCCAGGCATTAGCCATGAACAGTATACCGGTATTCCTGTCCTGCTCTATATAGTTCATTGCACCCAGGTCTATATACCAGGGTTTTGTTTCAGCACTTGCAGACGAGCCCAGCAAACAATAACAGGCGGATGAAAGCGCGGCTTTTAATGATGCTTTAGTCATTAATTGCACCCGCAGCCGCCACCACTAAAACCTGCACCTCCACTGGAGCCTTCTTTGCTATAATAAAAATGCGTATCCATTGCAGAATGAATTTTATACGCATTAAACTGCATTTCTTTTTTAGATAATGCCTCTTTTTGCCAGGGTTCGATACTGGCACAGGAATACAGGCTAATTAGAAAACTTATATTTATCAACATTACTATTTTTTTTATCATAGAGTTAATTCGTCACGCTTCTATGTGTGATGGGTGTTGCAAGAGATATGCTAAATTCAGTTGCTGTTTTTAATATGCATTCACGAATTGCCTGTCGGTTTTTAAGTAAGTTTTTTATATCCTTAGTGTAATAATAAACAGCCCATTCAAGCGCATGATCACCGGTATCAAGAAGACCAACTTCAAATTTATTTTCATCTGCCGCTATTATACCGCAATCAGTTTGCAGTCGATGCTCTGCACTTTCAAACATTTTTCGCACTTTCCCAACCGGCACATCGTAGCCAATTTTAAAAACCATCATTTCCCTTAAACCTCTGGCAGAAGCAAATTTAGACAGGTTCTGAATAGTAAACTCTCTTAAACGTGAATTTTTAAGCATCACTCGATGGTTGTTTACAAGATTTAAAATTTCCGTGTGAAACATTTTTGTTTTAAATACAATACCGATTAGAGACTCATTATCTTCAATCTCAATAACATCACCCTCTTCAATCATCCCATTATTAAGAAAAATCAGGCCACTAATAATGTCAGGAGCCCAGGCATTTTGCGTTAAAGCCAAGAAAACACCAATAATACCCAATACACCTCCGGCCTGCAGAAGACTATTAAACTCAAGAACATTAACGATAGAAATAAGCGCTATTACAAATATGGCGACTCCCACCATCAAGCTTAATAAACGGCTTGTATAAGTCTCAATACTTTTTTTATCACCGTTAATATCACGCAATTTACCGTATTTTTTTTGCACCCAGAAACTAATAATCTGTTTCATGAGATATGACAGATAAATAATCACCCAAATTAATATGAGCTTTAACCCGACCCCGCCGGATAGTGACTCGTGATAGATATTACTGTACCCATACGTCAGAATGATGAGCAGATTTAAGGCTCTAAAGGCCTGTACTTTCAGCAAAAAAGCCGATTTATTAACCTCTTCATGCTGAAAAAACTGTAAAATTTGTCGCGCAAACACAAGCAAAAGCAAGTTTAATCCAATAACCATATAGTCCAGCAGATCTATGCGGGCAATATAACTGTGCATTTCCATTATTGTGACCTTTATATTAACATTTCATATAGATTATATTGTTTACCTGACTTAATCAAAAAAACAGGCAGATTAGTTAAATTCCATTTATAATAAGCCTTTATTTTAAAAGCACTTTACTATGAAACAGATAACTATCCCAATATCCCCCGGTGAACTACTCGACAAAATCACTATTCTGGAAATAAAGTCCGAGCGCATAAGTGATGCTGATAAAAAAGCCAATGTAAATAATGAACTGGCAATGCTAAATAAAGTATGGGCTGATGCAGTTATAGAAGACGACGATATTAAAGCCATGCGCACTGAGATGAAAAATATAAACGAAACCCTATGGGACATTGAAGATGATGTCAGAGATGAGGAGCGGGACAAACGCTTCGAAGATCGTTTTATTGAACTGGCACGCAGCGTTTATGTCACAAACGATCAGCGCGCCGATGTAAAAAAACGCATTAACGTTTATTTGAAATCAGATATTGTTGAAGAAAAATCTTATCAGGATTATAGTTAAAAATTTAATCATGCAACTTAAATAATATAGATTTTAAATTAATGAAAATACTAGCCTGTACTTCTGGAAACAGCTCCTTTAACAGCCTTCGTCCAGAACACGAAATTTATATTAGCCTCGCCAAAGCCGGGCATGACATAACTATTATTACACATAAGAATGAAATATATAGTCCGCGTTTTTTAGATCATAATATTGATGTTATTGAAGAGCCAATTACAAAAAAAATCAGTATTAGATCAATTCAATTAATACGCAAAATAATAAAAGAAAAATCTATCGATATTGTCTATGCAACGAATTCAAAATCCATACCTAATTGTGTTTTTGCCTGTATTGGTTTAAAAACAAAACTCGTAGTATATCGTGGCACAGCTAGCGGTTTATACTGGCATGATCCGGGAAATTACCTCGGAGTTTTAAACCCAAGAGTAGATGGTATTGTATGTGTTTCAAAATATGTCTTTGATTATGTAAATTCACTAAGAGTTTTAAAACGCAAAAGCATCATAAGTATTTACAAAGGACATGATATCAACTGGTATGATAAATCACCCGCCAGTCTAGATGAGTTTGGCATAAGTAAAAATGACTTTACTGCAATTTGTGTCACTAATGCTCGTCCGCATAAAGGTATAGATATCGTCTTAAAAGCCACCAATCTTTTAGCTGATCTTGAAAACTTTCATCTTATACTGGTTGGAAAAGGCATGGATAGTGAACCTTACAAAAGCCTGCTTAACAATAGTAAAATGAAGCAGAGAATCCATCTCGCTGGATATAGAAATGATGCACCTGAACTGATTGCCGCAAGTAGCATATTAATACAGCCCTCAACATCCGGCGAAGGCTTGCCCAGAGTGATACTTGAGTCGCTAGCATACAACACGCCTGTTGTGGCTTCCGCCAACCCCGGTAGCATGGAAATAATTGATGATGGAATTAATGGTTGCATTGTTCCCATCGGTGATTATGAAGCACTCGCTAAAAGCGTAAGCACACTTTATAACTCACCTGAAACACTGAGTGCATTGTCAGCCAATAGTAAAGATAAACTACAAAAAGAAATGTCACACGATCTTACCGTAAAAAATTATATAGAATATTTTGAATCTTTAATAGCCTGATCCAGTTTTTTACATACATCTTCCACTTCAATTAACTCCATAACACCCGGCTTTTCTATTTTTGTCCCCCAGCGCAGAGAATCCGCGGAACGATTCAAAAATTTATCCGCTGCAACTTCAAATTTATCTACACAATACCTTAATGAATTATACGGTCCGCTACGTTTGCTCCAGGTGCAGGCATACAGACCTATCACCGGCACACCAACTGCATTAGCAATATGCGCCGGACCAGAATCAGGAGAAACTACAACAGTTGCTTTACTCAGCAATCCCACTAATTGTTCCAGAGTATCTTTACCCACCAGATTAAGCGGTTTATATTTCATGCTATCAGTAATTTTTTTTGCCATATTAATTTCAAATTCCGCAGGGCCGCCGCTTAAAATAACCTGCATATCATATTGATTAATCGCATAGTCAGCCAACGCTGCATAGCGCTCAGCAATCCAGTTTCGTAACACGTGACTTGAACAGGCTGAAATAATTAATACGGGTTTCTTTTCATTAATGTATTTACTGGCAAATTCTTCTGCATTGCCAGTTACCGGCATATTCCAGACGGGCTCCTCTACCTGTAGCCCCAAAGCTCGTGCAAATGACAAAAAGCCCTGTACCTGATGTTGTTTTTTTTCAGGTTTGATATGAGTATTAATAAAAAACTGATGGAAATCTCGGCATCTTGCCTTATCCCAGCCGAGTCTTATATCGGCCCTAATCCCGATACTTGCCAAATTTGCTCGCGCCGCAACCTGCATGTGCATTAACACATCAAATTTATATTTTTTTAAAGTCTGCCATAATTTAAAATATTCTTTTATGCCATTTTTTTTATTGAAAACGATAAACTTTATTCCGTCAACAACCTTCAAAAGCTTATATTCAAATACGCCACATACCCATGTAATTTCTACATCTGGCCACTTCTCTTGAATGGCTCTGACAACAGATAGAACATGCGTAACATCGCCAATTGCAGATAATCGCAGTATACAAATTTTCTTTGGTGGGTTAACTAAAGGCAGTTTAATCATAAATATTTTAGTTAAAAAATTCTAGATAGAAATTTAGATCTCAACAAGTTTGCTACGTAAATCGTTCATTTCTGCTGCATGAACAAAAACATAATCTCTACGATGTGTCCCGTCAAAACTTTCTAGCGTTTCCAGCACATTAACATCAGAGGTGTTGTTCGCTGAAATACCTAAAATTTTATAATCTATACTTTGCATAAGTTCACGAATATTTTTTAATCGCTCTAGTTTTTCATTATAAGTCGGGTGACTTATTTCTGGTAGCTGCCAAATTTCACAAAACAGATATGGTTTATGTTTTTTTATGGTTGAGACAAGCCCCCTTAATACTTCGAATTCGGCACCTTCAACATCAATTTTAAAAACACAAAGTGCATCCACATTTAACAAATCAAAAAACTCATCGCCGGGAAAAGTAAATAAATCAAACGATACTTTGTCGGCATCACCAAACCGCGCATAGTCATTCAGCGACCCCATCTTATCCGCCTTTCGCCTAATATAAAAAGTTCTAAGCTCTTTTTTATCAGACAAAGCAAATGGTAGTACACGCACGTTTTGAAACTTATTTTCCCTGATTAACTCTTGCGTATAATAGTTACAGACAGCGTTTGGTTCGAAGCCAATATATTCGCGAGATAAATTAATAGCCTTCAGTTTGACCATATAAAGCCCGATATTAACACCGATATCAACAACCGTTCCCTTCTTGAGTTTCAAAAAAACAGCAAGACAATCTGACATCCACTTATCATCTGGAAATAAGAAACCCGCCCCTACACCATCAACAATTGGTACATTTAATTCAAGTCCGAAATAATTTACTGTCGCTCGCTTTAAACATATTTTAGAGAGCTGCTTATACATTTCACGACGAATCTTCTTATAAATCTTTACCAAAATCATTCAGATTCACCCTTTATTTTTATTGTCTCAGCATCACTCAATACATACTTGAATTTAAGAAAGTTATATTTATTGAAAGTATATTGCATTTGTATAATTGAAATTAAAAAGCCATGGTAGCCATCAAGAAAGCCCAAGCGTATAAAATAGTGCCTGATAAATGCAAACAACGTTCGTACCATGATTTCAAGCGCGCCTGTCTTTCTACCTTTTTTATATTGACTATCAGCCCATATTTTTGCATAGCCATTTCTTTTGTCCATATACACTTCTAATGTATCAAAGGTGTAATGAAATAACTTACCTTTCAAATCAATTCTGCTGGCTCCTTTACATGCTACAGCTTCGTGCACAAGGGCCTCATTGTATTGATAGTGTTTTTTATTAAACAAACGCACAATCTTATCAGGATGCCAGCCACTGTGGTATATGAATTTATTACAAAAAAAAGTTAACCTGTTTACACGAAACACAGTTTTTTCATCAGCAACGGACATTTGTTCAATAATTTCATCTCTAAGCTCCTCACTCACTACCTCATCGGAATCAAGCGCTAAAACCCAGTCATTGCTGGTTTTATCTACTGCCAGTTTTTTCTGTAGCCCAAATCCCGGCCACACACTATTTACAAATATATTATCTGTATACTCAGCAACTACATCTAATGTTTTATCAGTGCTACCGGAATCTACAACAACTATTTCATCAGCCCAACGAACTGACTCAAGACACTGCCTGATCCTACTCTCTTCATTTTTACATATAATGGCAACTGAAATTTTATTTATCATTGATTCTATAATCTGTAGTAGGACATTTTTTTACGTATTTGAAATTTACGCCATAGATTCAATGGTTTTGGTTTTAATTTCATAACATCGTTCATCAAAAATTCATCTACCGCCTGTAATACTCTTGCTGATGACTTACCATCAGTATATGCATGTAATTTATCCATAAACAATTTTGACTCAACCTGTAATAACTCCGGGTTTTCAAGGGCATGTTCCAACGCAGACTCAACACCTTCTACCTGATCTACATTTATTGCATATTTTCCAGGCACTTTTGCTTTAAAAGTAACAAGAGGTTTGTTCAGCAAAAGATACTCGAGAGCTATTGAAGATGTATCACACAACATAACATCTGCCGCCTTTAGCAGTGGCAGCACATCGTGATGACTCTCCACATAAGTAAAGTTCTCTCCCTGCATAGCTTTATATTGCTCAACTATTTTTTCAGGCATTTTAGGATGAAGCGTTACCAGCCAGTGCCATTTTGAAGATTTTGATAATCTTTCAATTAGCTCTATTAAATAAGGAGCTGATGTTAATGAAGGGCTAAATGTAGACGCATAAAACACAACGGGCTTATCGGCTTTTATGCTATTTCTAAAATCATCGTATGGTCCAGGATCGCTCAAATCTGGATTAAAAAGAGGATCAAGTTTTGGCCAGCCCGTTTCTGCAACACTAAATGTTTTATACACTTTTGCCAGTCGCTTAAATTTATCTGTGATTTCAGGTGCATGAGTGCAATATAAATCAAATAAACCACGAATGCGATAATGCCCTTTCTTACCTGTTTCATCATTCGCCAAACCATGAAACACTTCAACTTTAACGCCGGGAAAAAAATCAGGAACCCAGTTACCAGGCACAAACACAGCAACAGGATTATATGCTTTAACTTCACCTACACTAAACAACTGTTTTTCATCATGACGTAAATATTTATTATCTGCCCCCTGTAAAAACCATGCGACTTCGTCGCCACGTTGACATATTTCCTTTTGCAACGGACGCAATATTGAAAAAGAATACAGATGGTTAATAAAAAATAAATAACGTTTCATAATTTAAATTTGCAGTTTTATAAAATACTTAGTCTAACCATTTGATCTTTTGGTTTAATTCAATAGTATTTATAATTAACTGGATAAATGATAATCAGCACCACAATACGGACACTTACCATTACCCTTTTCATCAAATGCAATAAACACCTGCGGGTGTGAATTCCACAGGCTGGTGCCGGGCATTGGACAATGCACAGGTACGTCATCCTGTGTTACTTCGTATTTATCTTTTGCATTGGGTGTTGCTAATTTTTCCTGAGCTGTCATTTTTTTCTCTTTTAGATATTAAACTATAACTAATTACGAACTGACACTATAAGGGCAACCAGTCAGGCTGCCCTTACGCTACTATTTAGACATTACCACCCGGATATCATCTAGATACATCAGTTAACCAATTTGCATCAACTTCTTTCCTGCCATGCACTACATCAAAGTACAAAGTCTGTAATTTTTCAGTAACAGGACCACGAGTGCCGGCTCCAATTACACGATTATCCACTTCACGTATCGGCGTCACTTCTGCTGCGGTGCCGGTGAAAAATGCTTCGTCTGCAATATACACTTCATCGCGGGTAATGCGTTTTTCTACAATTTCAATCCCCAGGTCTTTGCAAAATCTGAAAATAGTATTTCTTGTAATACCGTTGAGTGCAGACGTTAAATCCGGTGTATAAATTATCCCATCTTTCACGATAAAAATATTTTCGCCACTACCCTCTGCAACATAACCTTCCGCATCCAGTAACATCGCTTCATCATAGCCGTCACTGATGGCTTCCTGCAATGCCAGCATGGAATTAATATAATGCCCATTGGCTTTAGCTTTTGTCATGCTGATATTTACATGATGTCGCGTATAAGATGAGGTATGAATTCTTAATCCATTTTTCATATTATCTTCACCAAGATACGAACCCCATTCCCAGGCAGCAACGATGACATGTGTCTTTAAATTATCCGCACGCAAACCCATGCCTTCTGAACCATAAAACGCCATGGGCCGCAGATAGGCTGACTCAAGATTATTTTCACGCACTACTAATTTTTGTGCTTCGTTTAATTCATCTTTACTAAACGGCATATTCATACGCATGATATGTGCCGAATCAAATAAGCGATCGGTATGCGCCTGCAGGCGAAATATCGCTGTGCCCTGTTCGGCTTTATAAGCGCGAACACCTTCAAATACGCCCATTCCATAATGTAGTGTATGGGTTAAAACATGTACCTTAGCTTCGCGCCAGGGAACCAGTTCCCCGTCAAACCAGATTACACCATCGCGATCTGCCATGGTCTGCATACTTCTTACTCCTGCTATTTTTTCTTTTCCCCTCACATAAAAAAAAGGACCGGAATCAATCTCCCCGGCCCCTCTTTTCTAAGAGGGGAGTTTAGTTTTTTTGCTTAACGTGTTTCTGCAACACATCTTGCCAAATGGTTTTTACATCTTCACTTATCTTTCTAAGATCCGGGTCATCAACTTTCATCGATAATTGCTGTAGTGCACGTTGATGTCCACAGGTCCGGTAATCTCGATAGGCATTATATAAAATCTGCGCCTGCGCTTCGCTGAGCAGCTTACTCACGGTTAACTGCATGAGCAATTTCCTGGTAGCGGTATATTCCGTCAGCTTCGGGTCTTTAACCGCACAGTTAAGCACACCAAACTGGGCAATAAATTCAATATCAACCAGCCCCCCCGCATCCTGCTTTAGATGGAATTGCTCCTGCTCGGCTGCACTATTGCCAACCACGTAGGAGCCAAGTGCCTTGCGCATTTTTTGCCGCATTTCAGCGATATCGGTTGCCAGATCTGTTGTATCACGCTGGCGCATTAATATCGAACCCCGGATTCTATCAAATTCTAACTGTAAATGTTCACCCGAACATAAAATTCTCGCCCTAATTAAAGCCTGGTGCTCCCAAGTCCATGCTTTTTCATGCTGATAGCGGTCATAGGCCTGCACACTGGTCACCAGCATCCCGGCATTTCCATCTGGTCGCAGGCGCATATCAATTTCATATAATCGACCGTTTGCGGTTTGCAGACTCAGCAAATGAATGACCCGCTGCGCCATCCGCGCAAAAAAACTGCCATTATCGAGACTACGCTCCCCGTTGGTCTGTTGTTGGGACCCCTGACTATCATGCAAAAAAACCAGATCCAGATCAGAGCTATAGCTTAACTCCCTGCCCCCCATCTTCCCATAGGCCACCACCGCCATCGTCGGGTAACACATTTTTTCGTCAACAATGCACACGGGAGTTCCGTGTTTCGCTACCATCCAGTCCCAGGCCAGCAGCATCACTTTTTCGACCAGCACCTCTGCAATGCCTGTGAGTTGCTCACTCACCTCAAACACATCCATCACACCCGCAATATCCATTGCCGCAATTTTTAAAACCTGTGCCTGTTTAAACTTACGCATGCGCTCAATCTGTTGTTCCTCATCACCCGCAGCCCTTTCCAGTAAACCAGTCAGTTCCTGTTTTAATTTTATGCGGGTAGGAATCTGGTACAAATTTCGTGGGTCGAGTAGCTCGTCTAATAACACTGGATAGCGACTTAGCAACTGTGCCAGCCATGGGCTCGCAGCAAACAATGTAATCAGTTGTTTCAGTGCCTGGGGATATTCATTTAGCAGTGATAAATATACACTGCGGCGCAGCACCGCCTGTAACAAATCCAGCAGACGTTTTAAAACCTCAGCAGAATTTTCCAGCCCGCTCAATGATGCCAACAATACCGGCATCAACGTATCTAGCCGTTGCCTGCCGGTTGCCGTCATGGTATTTAACTGGGGGGATTTTTTAAACTGCTGGGTTATTTTAAAAACCTCCGCCGCATCTGTTATGCCAGAATTTTCCAGAATTAAAATCGCATCTGCTTCATCTTCCTGATATAACCAGATCGCACGAATCGATTTTTGATCTGCACTTTCATTCGGTTCGCTATCAGCATTTTCTGTACCCGTCTCATGTAACAGTTGACTAAATGAAGCCTGCACCTTCTGGCGGTGCTCATCACATGCATATAATAACTCATTCCAGTTTTCATAATTCATCGCCAGCGCCATGCTTGCCTGCTGGTCTTCACTTTCAGGTAACAGGTGCGTTTGCGCATCACCATACATTTGCAAACGGTTTTCAAGGCGACGTAAAAAATCGTAACTGCTGGCCAGAGTTTGCGCATCCTCGGGTTCTAAATATTTTTTTTGTGCGAGTAATTTAAGCACATCTAAAATACCACGGGTCTGTAAGTCCGTATCACTGCCACCGCGCAACAGCTGAAAAGTCTGGCCGATAAATTCAATTTCACGAATACCACCGGAACCTAATTTAATATTGTGTAAATTTCCCTTACGACGAATTTCCGCAGCAATCATGGCTTTCATTTCACGGATAGATTCAAATGCACCAAAGTCTAAATAGCGTCTGTATACAAAGGGTTTAAGCATATCCATCACCGCCAAACCCTGTATTCGATCCCCGCCAATTACTCGGGCTTTTATCATCGCGTAGCGTTCCCAGTCGCGCCCCTGTGTTTGATAGTATTGCTCCAGTGCTGTCTGGCTCATCACCAACGGTCCACTATCACCATAGGGCCTGAGGCGCATATCCACCCGAAACACAAAGCCGTCACCGGTCACCTCGTCCAGCACCTTTATAAAGCGCTGACCGAGACGAATAAAAAACTGACTACATGCCAGGGTCCGCGGACCAGAAATTTCACCCTCCTCTTCAAAGCAAAAAATTAAATCGATGTCGGAGGAAAAATTAAGTTCGTAGCCACCGAGTTTCCCCATGCCAATTACAATCAGGCGTTGTGACTCACCTTTAGAATTTAATGGCACCCCCAGTTGTTTACACTGATCCTGATAAAGGGTTTCAAGAGTAATATCTACACAACATTCTGCGAGATCTGTCAGATTACAAAGAGTTTCTGTCGTCTGCGCCAAATCAGCCAGATCACGCCAGGCAATACGCAACATCTGTTGTGCGCGAAACAGGCGCAGCTGTTTCATTAAATTAATATCGTTTAAGGGTAAATTCTTTTGCAGACGAGTATTTAATTGCTGGCGATAATCTTCAAGTGTGAAAACGGCTTCAAATAATTTATGATTAACTAATTCAAAGTAAAGCGATGGATTGCGAATCATGGTGATCGCCAGAAATTCACTACAGGCCCATATTTTTCCGAGCAACTGCAGATCTGTTTTTTCATCGGGTTTTTGTTCGATACTCTGGCAGGCTGCCTGCCAGTCCTGCCAGTGTCGGTCGACACGTTGATGCAAGATTTCTGGGACATGTTTAAAAAGTAAATCTTCTGGGTTTGTAGTCACTTTTCAATTCCGAAATAAAATTAAGAATAGCAAAACATATAATGCAAAAAGGGAAGCAATGCTTCCCCATTATAAATCCAGAACATAAAGTCGTAATGTTGATTTTACAACTTTATTTTTTCCAATGACACTTCTCTAGCGCACCCGCTTTGACTTCAACAACATTTCATACGCATATTTAATATCATGCACAATGTCATGGGCTTCAATCACTTCCACTTCGCTTGCACCACGGGAGACTAATTTATCCGGATGGAATTTTGCCAGCATACGTCGATAGGCCCGTTTAATCTGCTCCTGATTTGCCCAGCGATTAATACCTAGCACCTCATAAGCCTCTGCAAGACTAAATACTTTTTTGGGCGCGCTAACTAGAGGTTGATTAGCCACTTTTTTTTCAGCTCTTACACGTCGCTCGATGCGTGTATAAATTGAATCTGACACATCAAGACGTTTACACATGAGCTTGATAATTTCTATTTCTTTGTCATTCAGGCTGGCATCAGCATAGGCCATTTTTAACTGAATTTCGATAAATACCTGCAACACACTCACACGGTGTCCGCATTCACGTTTGAACCGCCACAATAATGTTTCCAGAGCAAAGTCCTGATGTTTACCTTCATTAAACAGGCGTATCGCCAGCTGTTTTTGCACTGCACTTAATTTCAGGTGATCCATTACCTGGGTCGCCAGCTCAATTTCGACGTCTTTTATTCGACCATCACATTTTGCGACATGTCCCATGGCAGCGAAGTTGGCGATAAAAAATGCGCCCTGTACACCGGCTTCATATCCACTAGAGGTTAGTTTTTCCTGGAGGTTTTTCCACCAGGGGGAGAGGGGGTCTCTAAAAAGGCGCTCTGAGAAGGCACCTGAACTGATTGATCGGAATGTTTGAGTAACTACGTCGGCTAGGCGTGGCAATGTTTTATCCTGTCTTTATCATTTCGTTGCTACAACAATAGCCTATCAAAAAACAAAGGTAAAGAAAAATATCAATAAAAATAGCAATTTAGGTGCTTTAGTTAATAACTCACACTAATAAAGCGAGCTAAGCAGCATTAAAACAACTCAATTTCATCGTCCGCGGTGGCGACATCATGCATTTTTTCCAGCACATCCACCATATCTTCACCGTTTAAAATCGCATCAAATAACGCTCGCTCTTTCTCCATGGTATAACGGCCGCGAATGGCTTCCTGTAACGCACCCCACTCCTGCGGTGAGTAAAGTCTGGCTGGGTCGCTCACTAACTCACCCAGGCTGGATAGACAATTCACCACATGATCCATTCTTTGCACTAGCGAGTCGTAAAACTGAAATGCCACAATAGCTTGCTGCATTTTCTGCGCCGCCTGCTCACAATTTTTGCGCACAGCCTGCTGGTCATTTTCCGCAATAGTATACTTTTCAAATATATCGGCTGTGCTAACCTCAATCCCTTTAATACTTTCTGCCATTGAGGTAAAAGAATCGGCCAGGGTATTAACTGAGTTTGAGCCATCTTTTAAAGAAAATTCCACCTGCGCTGCGGCCAGTTTGAGCATCAGCACGGTTTCCTTTACCTGGCTCCAGTCAAGATCCGGGCGTGTTGAGGGTGAAGTTTGCGGAACTGGATTGTCTGGCATTTAACGGATATCCCTTTAACTATCATTTTCAAACGAATTACTCTGAATTGTAGTTCAAAGACTAAACAAAAGAAGAGTATTTGAAAAAAGAGCATTCCATCATCAGCATATTTAACGTGAAAGCTTACCCTCTATTTAAAACACTTTGGGCTCATGCCACTACCGTTTGCTTTACAAAGAAATGGGTTTAACCATGGATGCGGCCAGTCGCGCCCGCCCCCGAGCCTCATCAATTGAACTACCGCTGGATACAGCAACCCCCATACGACGTTTTTCAAAAGCCTGGGGTTTACCGAATAAACGTATTTCAGTTGAGGGTACACTGAGGGCTTTTTCTACATTTTCAAATGCAATTCCCGTAGCGTTTGTGCCGCCGTAAATCACTGCGCTTGCTCCTTCGCAACGCAAGCTGGTATCCACAGGCAAGCCTAAAATAGCCCGTGCATGTAATGCAAACTCTGATTGCCACTGGGTGATAATGGTCACCAGTCCTGTGTCATGTGGACGGGGGCTCACTTCGCTGAAATAAACGTGATCCCCTTTGATAAATAATTCCACGCCGAAGATTCCCCTACCACCTAAAGCGCTGGTGACTTTTTCTGCCATGTCCCGGGATTTTTCCAGTGCAATCTCTGACATGACCTGGGGTTGCCAGCTTTCCACATAATCACCATTTTTCTGAATATGCCCCACCGGCGCGCAGAAATGGGTTTCGATTTCACCTTCGACATTTAAGGCGCGCACGGTGAGCTGGGTGATTTCATAATCGAACTCAACCACCCCTTCCACTATCACCCGCCCATGATTTACGCGCCCTGCATCCATCGCATATTGCCACGCGGCTTCCACATCATTTGCAGATTCTAATCGCGACTGACCTTTGCCCGAGGATGACATCACCGGTTTTATAATGCAGGGAAAACCAATCAGCTCTGCGGCCTCTTTTAACTCTTCAAAACTATCTGCAAACACATAGGGTGAAGTGGCGAGTTTTAAATCTTCCGCAGCGAGCCGACGAATGCCTTCGCGATTCATGGTGAGTTGAGTTGCACGTGCAGTAGGAATCACTTGCGCCAGGCCTTCTTCTTCGATCACCGCTAGCATGTCCGTTGCGATAGCTTCAATTTCCGGCACAATTAAATCTGGGCGCTCTTTTTCAACCAGGTTTTTTAAGGCATCACCATCGGTCATATCAATCACATAACTGCGATGGGCAACCTGATGCCCCGGTGCGTTTTCGTAGCGATCCACAGCGATCACTTCGATGCCGAAGCGCTGTAATTCTATAATGACCTCTTTGCCGAGTTCGCCTGCGCCGAGTAGCATGACTTTGGTTGCGGTGTTTGATAGCGGTGTGCCTATTTTCATTTTTTGCCTTTGGTTTGATAATTGATTTCAGATTTTGATTGAGTTACGTTTTTAAATCCCCCTCAGTCCCCCTTTCTCAAAGGGGGAGTTTTTACTCCCCTCTTAGTAAAAGAGGGGTTGGGGGAGATTTAGCTTTCACATTACTATGCACTGCATTCATGTTTAATAATCTGAACGTTTTTAACCCCCCCTTTCTTAAAGGGGGAGTTTTTACTCCACTCTTAGAAAAAGAGTGAATACCTATACTTTAATGACGGCCCGGTTAAAAAATTAAAATATTAGCATTATGAGGGAGGATTTAAACACCCGACTAAAAATAAATCCCGCACCCTTCATCAATCTATCGCGTCAATAATTTACTTCTCCAGCTGACTCACATCTCGCACTGCACCCCGAGCCGCACTCGTCGTCATCGCCGCATACGCCTTCAAGGCATTACTCACCACACGTTCACGCCCAATCGGTTTCCATGCATCTGTACCTTTAGCGTCCATCGCAGTTCTACGTTGCGCCATCGCATCATCTGAAATCACTAAATTAATTTTACGATTTGGAATATCAATTTCAATGGTATCGCCTTCTTCCACTAAACCAATCGCACCGCCTTCAGCCGCTTCCGGTGAGGCATGGCCAATCGATAACCCCGAAGTACCGCCGGAAAATCGTCCATCGGTTAACAGCGCACAGGCTTTACCTAAGCCCTGTGATTTAAGATAGGATGTTGGATACAGCATTTCCTGCATGCCTGGGCCGCCTTTGGGGCCTTCGTAGCGAATCACGACTACATCACCGGCAACTACACCGTCACCTAAAATAGATTCAACCGCGGCATCCTGTGATTCAAAAATACGCGCACGCCCGGTGAAGATTAAATTACTTTCATCCACCCCGGCGGTTTTTACGATGCAGCCTAATTCGGCAATATTGCCAAACAACACGGCTAGACCACCATCTAAAGAATAGGCATTTTCCACATTATGAATACAGCCATTGGCCCGATCTATGTCCAGCGGCCAGACTTTTTCCTGTGAGAAAGCCTGTTGCGTTGGCACATTGCCCGGCGCTGCTGAATAAAGTTTTTTCGCCGCTGCATCATCCGACACAGCAATATCCCATTTCGCCAGAGCATCCGCCATGCTGGCACTGTGCACCGTAGGTAACTCGGTGTGCAGGCAACCGGCACGATCTAATTCACCTAAAATACCCATTACACCACCGGCACGATGCACATCTTCCATATGATATTTTTGGGTGGCCGGCGCCACCTTGCACAGGTTTGGCACTTTGCGCGACAGGCGATCAATATCGTCCATGGTAAAATCAACTTCACCTTCCTGCGCTGCCGCTAATAAGTGCAACACAGTGTTGGTCGAGCCACCCATGGCGATATCTAAACACATGGCATTTTCAAAGGCTTTAAAATTGGCAATTGAACGCGGCAACATAGCGTAATTATCGTTTTCGTAATGATCTCGAGTGATCTCGACTATGCGTCGACCGGCTTCTAAAAACAGCTCTTCGCGATAGGCGTGGGTGGCCAGTAACGAACCGTTACCGGGTAGAGATAAACCCAGCGCTTCGGTTAAACAGTTCATCGAATTAGCCGTGAACATACCTGAGCAGGAGCCACAGGTCGGGCAGGCTGAACGTTCAACCTGTGCAACCATTTCATCGGACTGATTTTTATCCGCGGCCATCACCATCGCATCCACTAAATCCAGATGCACTTCTTCACCCAGCATTTCCGATTTACCTGATTCCATTGGTCCGCCAGAAACAAAGATCACCGGAATATTTAAACGCATCGACGCCAGCAGCATGCCTGGGGTGATTTTGTCGCAATTGGAAATACACACAATCGCATCCGCACAGTGGGCATTCACCATATACTCAACCGAATCCGCAATAATTTCCCGCGAGGGTAATGAATACAACATACCACCGTGACCCATGGCGATGCCATCGTCCACCGCAATGGTATTAAACTCTTTGGCAATACCACCGGCTTTTTCAACTTCACGGGCGACTAGCTGCCCCATGTCTTTTAAATGTACGTGACCGGGGACAAACTGGGTGAATGAATTGGAAATCGCAATAATCGGTTTTTCGAAATCCCCATCTTTCATGCCGGTGGCACGCCACAGTGCGCGGGCACCCGCCATGTTACGACCGTGGGTGGAAGTTCTGGAACGATATACTGGCATGACTTACCTTCTGACTATTGATTTGAATTTTTAGAGACTTATATTGTAAATGAATAACGAATGAGTCGTAAGTCTTAAGTCATAAGTCACAAACAAAAAAAGCCCTCCAAAGGAGAGTCCACTTCTGACTTATGCTCTGGTTTAAACATGCAGCCGAGAAATCACATGCTTCAATTCCTCTGCCACATTGCGTAAATCTTCCGAGGTTTCTGCGGTATGCGCAGCACCTTCCGATGCCACTTCCGCACTTTGTGAAATACTCACAATACTGCGGTTAATTTCCTCCGCCACTGAATTCTGTTCTTCTGCAGAGCTGGCAATCAGGGTATTCATATCATTAATATTAGTGACCGAAGTAGTAATGCTGGTGAGCACTTCACCGGCTTTAGCAGCGGTGTCACGGGTCACATCCGCCTGTGAACGACTCTGGTTCATTGACTCCACTGCCTGTTGCGCACCGCTCTGTAATTTTTCAATCATGCTTTGAATTTCTTCTGTCGATTGCTGGGTACGACTCGCCAGGGTGCGCACTTCATCCGCCACCACCGCAAAACCCCGCCCCTGCTCGCCGGCCCGTGCCGCTTCAATTGCGGCATTTAAGGCGAGTAAATTAGTTTGCTCCGCAATACCCCGAATCACTTCTAAAACCGAACCTATTTCCACCGAATCATTTTCCAGCGCTTGTATAACATCCGCGGCAGTTTCCACTTGCTGCACCAGCTTTGAAATCGCATTTATCGATTCATTCACAACGCTCTGCCCGGTAACCACTTCACTGCTAGCCTCATTTGCCGATGCCGCGGCAAGCTGTGCATTTTGCGCCACTTCATGCACAGTAGCGGTCATTTGATTCATGGCGGTGGCGACCTGTTCGGTTTCTTCCCGTTGCCGTGATGCAGACTGATTTGACTGATCGGTAATATGCGCCATTTCTTCGGCGGAGGTCGATAATTTATAAACCGACTGATTAATCTGATTAACAATATTGCCAATATCATCCCGCAATATCGCCGCGCTATTGGCAACCCTCCCTAGCTCATCCTGCGAGGTGGTTATAATCGGTTTCGAAAAATCCCCCTCTGCCATTAATGACAGGTCCTGGGCAATACTTTGAGCTGGCATCACTATAATTTTTTTAATCATAATTAAAAATAAGATAAATGCCGCAATGATTGAAACAACCAGTAAACTCACCGTGAGCTTAACCCCTTCTTCGCTATGAAGCTCAGCGGCTTCTAAATTATTTTTCACATGGGTAGATATTTGTTTGGAAATATTGAGAAGCATGTTTGCCGACTTTTGGTCAATGCCTGCTACCGCCCTGTCACCCAGCTTATGGTTGTAGTCTGATTTTTTAAACACAACAAGACCTTTTTCATATAAAGGAAGAAGTCGATTATGCTCACTCTGAAACTGATGTAGCAATTGTTCAACGGCTGGGTCATGTATATCAGCAATTAATTTATCTGCCTGGCGTTGCGTAACTTCATGTTGATTTAAAAACTTTCTCCAGTATTTTTTGAGCTGAGCTTCATCATGCCCCCGTAATAGCAGATTTTTCCAGCTTTGAACCTGCGTTCTAAAACTCATATTTAGAACCCTGAACTCCTCTTCAACGATTAAAGATTTGTGCATAGCAGATGACAGTTCCTGCTCAACAGCCCAGCCGTTATATATCCCAAAAGCTGTTGCCGACATTACAAGGGATGTACCAAGGCCGATTATCATTATTAACTTATTACGAACACTGGAGCAGATATATTTTTTTAGCACTGTATTTTATCTCATCGTTTAATTGACAAAGAGAATTGCCTATTAACTACAGTTATAGCAAAAAAATAGAGAAACATTAGTTTAGTCCGACAAATAAGTTTACCAGTCAGCACGTTTTGATTGGTTTTTTAAATGGAAATACGTTAAATTTAGGTCATGACACTCACAGAACTCAAATACATCGTTGCCGTTGCCCAGCACAAACACTTTGGCCGTGCAGCAAAAGCCTGCTTCGTAAGCCAACCAACCCTTAGTCTGGGCATAAAAAAACTCGAAGCAGAGCTTGAACTCAATATTTTCGAACGTGAGGCTCGCAATGAATTACGTATCACCGAACAGGGTGAACAAATCATTGAACAGGCGCAAATCGTACTCGATCAGGCTGCCCGCTTAAAAACACTGGCTCAGACACATAAAGATCCATTAGCCGCCCCCCTGCGACTCGGAGCCATTTATACCATTGCCCCTTATTTACTGCCGGAACTGATTCCCCGCCTGCACAAACAGGCACCGCAAATGCAGTTGCGGCTGGAGGAAAACTTCACCGCAGTGCTGTCCGAGCACCTCAAACAGGGCAAGCTCGACGTGATTCTAATTGCCCTGCCTTTTAAAGGCGCGGGCATTGTAACCCAGGCAGTTTATGACGAGCCTTTTGAAGCTGTGATTCCTGCTGGGCATCACTGGAAAAATCGCCCCTTAATTGAAACCAATGAACTCGCACAGGAAAACTTATTGCTGCTCGGCCCTGGCCATTGCTTCCGAGATCAGGTACTACAGTCCTGTCCCGATTGCAGCGCATCTGGCAGTTTACAGGAAAGCCTGGCAGGGGGGTCTCTGGAGACCATTCGCCACATGGTGGCCAGTGGTACCGGGATTACCGTGCTGCCCTCCAGCTCAAGGCAAAAAACAGACAGTCACTCTTTAGTTAAAATGATTCCGTTTGCAGAACCCGCACCAAAACGCCGTGTTGCCCTGGCCTGGCGCAAGGGCTTTACCCGCCCCGAAGCCATTGAAATTTTACGCCGGGAGATTTTGCATTGCGCACTCAGTGGTATTGAATTGCTGAAGGATGCAGAAATTGAATCGCTATAAGCGGGTTAATTTATAAAACAAAAATACCTGTAAAATTCAATTTAAAATATGCCCCCCATAATACATAACCAGAATAATGAATCAGGAAAAGTATTTAAATATAGTGTATATATTGAATAAGCCCTTTTCACAAAAAACTTAATTACTGTCCAATACACTGACATTACAAGTTTTTTATCAAGCTCTGTATCTGGAAAAGTAATTGTCAATATTTCTATATCAAAATGAAGCTCTGATACGCCTTGTAATATTTATCGGCGGCTTTTCACTACTTTCATTATGGGAATGGCTTACACCAAAGCGCGCTTTAACTCAGGTTAAAATTAAACGCTGGTTTAATAATATTGGCCTGGTCGTCTGTGGCACTCTTCTCACCCGGCTTTTGTTACCCGTAGCAGCTGTTGGGGTCGCATATTATGTGAATCAGCAGCAGTGGGGGCTTGCCAATCATGTCAGCTGGCCATTCTGGTTAAAAGTCGCCTTCAGTTTTATTGTGCTCGATCTAATAATCTATCTACAACACACAAGCTTTCATGTACTGCCCTCGCTGTGGAGGGTACACCGGGTACATCACTCGGACCTTGATTTTGATGTTACTACCGGGCTGCGCTTTCACCCGCTGGAAATATTGATATCTATGTTAATCAAGTTCATTGCTATCACAGCACTGGGGGCACCCGTGCTCAGCGTTATTTTATTTGAGGCGACACTTAACTTCATGTCGATGTTTAGTCACTGTAATATCAAATTAAATAAAAAACTGGAACAGGTAATGCGCTGGTTTATTGTTACGCCGGACATGCACCGTGTGCATCATTCTATTGAAGAAAACGAAACCAACAGTAATTTCTCATTCAATTTTTCCATCTGGGATCGAATTTTCGGAACATATGTTGCCCAACCTGCCGCCGGTCATCAAGATATGATTATCGGTCTGGAGCAGTTTAACAAGGAGCGTTGGCAAAATTTACGATGCTTAATTGGAATGCCATTTGTTACCGGCATTCATGGCTACGCAATTAATTATCGAGACACAAAAAATGCCGATGAATTAATTCTGGCACGGGAAATTGCATTACACAGCCAGCAAAAAGAAAAGCTGGCAACCGAACTTGCCAGCTATATGCAGGCCATTAATAAACATGCGCTGGTTTCCGTTGCTGATATAAATGGAAAAATAATTCAGGTTAATGAAAAGCTATGTGAAGTTAGCGGGTATAGCAGAGAGGAAATACTTGGTAAAGATCACAATATACTTAACTCCGGCACACACTCCACAGAATTTTTTGAGGAACTATGGAATACCATAAAAAGTGGCGCCAGCTGGCAGGGTGAGATATGCAATCGCGCAAAAGACGGCACATTATACTGGGTTGACAGCACCATTGTGCCCAGCCGTGATTTAGATGGAAACATTGAACGTTATATTTCTGTACGAATTGACATTACAGCACACAAAGCACACGAACTGGAACTGGAGAAAACCAATCAGGAACTTGCCGATGCTAACCACAACCTTGAAACCATCAGTCGCACTGACGGCTTAACCAAAATTGCAAACCGGCGCTACTTTGATGAAACCCTGCTAAATGAAATCAGTAAACTGAGCCGGATAAATGCATCTATTTCCTTATTGCTTTGCGACATTGATTTTTTTAAAAAATATAATGACAGCTACGGTCATCCAGCCGGTGATGTCTGCTTATATCAGGTTGCCCAGGCCATTAATAACAGTTTCTCCCGTTCGGGTGATTTAGTTGCCCGCTATGGCGGCGAAGAGTTTGCAATCATTCTTACAACGGTCAATAAAGAAACCGCACTGAGGCTTGCACAAAAAGCCTGTGATAATGTGGCTAATTTAAAAATTGAACACAATGACTCAGTTGTATCAGATAATGTTACGATAAGCATCGGCGTGGTAACCCTCCATGCAGATAAAAACACGACGCCGCTAATGATTATAGAAAAAGCCGATAAAGCACTGTATATGGCAAAAGAAAGTGGACGTAATAAGGTGCACAGTTTCGATTAACTCATTTTTATTTCATTAGCCAACGCTATTAGCATACACTTTACCCTTCAACCAAGGTTTACTTACTACTAACATCTGCCACCCAACAATATGAACACTCACTCAACAGACAAACCAACGCGCCTGCAAATGATACGCCAGCTAATTGAAACACCATCAGTGAGTTGTGTTGATGCATCTATCGACCAAAGCAACCTGGCGGTAATACACCTGCTGGCAAACTGGCTGAACGATCTGGGCTTTGCGGTTGAAGAAATTCCCGTCGCCAATGGTAAGGCAAATTTAATCGCCACCCTCGGTTCCGGCAGTGGGGGTTTAATTCTGGCGGGCCACACGGATACCGTACCCTACGATGAAGAGCGCTGGCAGCACAACCCATTCAAGCTGAGCGAAGACAATGGAAAATATTACGGCCTCGGCACCTCCGACATGAAAGCATTTCTGGCGCTGGCCATTGAAGCGGCACTTAGTTTTACACAAAATGAATATCAGCAACCTTTAATTATTCTTGCAACATCCGATGAAGAAACTACCATGGCCGGTGCCAAAGCGCTGGTGGATGCAGGTAAACCCGTGGCCCGTTATGCGCTCATTGGTGAGCCCACGGGCATGAAACCGATTCGCATGCACAAAGGCATTATGATGGAAGCAATTCGCATTACCGGACTTGCCGGGCATTCCAGCAATCCGGCTTACGGACATAATGCATTAGAGGCGATGCATAAAGTGATTGCGGAATTAATGTTGTGGCGTGATGAGTTGCAACAACAATTTACCAATGGCTTATTTGAAGTCCCTGTACCCACGATGAATTTTGGGCACATTCATGGTGGCGATAACCCAAATAGAATTTGCGGGGCCTGTGAACTGCATATTGATATTCGCCCACTGCCGGGTATGAACCTGCTTGAATTGCGCAGCGAATTAAATTCACGCTTACAAAAAGTAATGCCGGGGCACGGTTTTAAACTACAAACCCGCCCCCTGTTTTCCGGCACCCCGGCAATGGAAACACCAGCGGAATCTGCGCTTGTAAAAGCCGCCGAAAAACTCACCGGTTTCAGCGCAGGCAGTGTTGCCTTTGGCACCGAAGCCCCCTATTTGACTGAACTGGGCATAGACACTATTGTATTAGGGCCGGGGGATATTGCACAGGCGCACCAGCCAGATGAATATTTAGATATAGATCGAATTGAGCCGACGGTGGATTTACTGAAAAAGTTTATACATGAGTTTTGTATAAAATAAACTATCTACAGGAAGCGTTTTTTAGTTACCCTGTTCAGGCACATATCCATCGGGGAAAGGTCGACGTTTTTTGTCGCCCTGCCCCCCCGATGGAGAAGCACCAGAACAGAGTAATTTAATAACTCATAACAAAAACCGAAAGAGAAATAAAAAAGAACAATGACATCAGAACAACAACAATACGTAAACTGGTTCCGTGGCTCTTCACCCTATATTCATAGCCATCGCGGACGCACGTTTGTTATTTATATTTCCGGTGAAACAATTATTCACGATGGTTTTCCGCATTTAATTCACGACATTGCCCTGCTCAATAGCCTCGGTGTAAAACTGGTACTGGTACACGGTGCTCGACCGCAAATAAAACAGCAGTTAACAACCCTTAATATAGATTCTGACTTTCACAATGGCTGGCGCATCACTCCGGCGCAGACATTACCCGGCATAGAACAGGCAGTGGGACAGGTACGTGTCAACATTGAAACGCAGTTGTCCAGAGGTTTAATTAATACACCAATGGCCGGTGCTGCACTAAAAGTAATTTCCGGCAACTTTGTAACCGCAAGGCCCTATGGTGTTAGGGACGGGGTTGATTTTGGCTTCACTGGCGACATACGCAAGATTGACACCTATGCCATTCAACAACAACTTGAGCTGCAAAATATTGTCCTGCTTTCACCCATCGCCTACTCCCCGAGCGGTGAAGCATTTAACTGCCGTGCGGAAGATGTAGCTACGGCGACGGCGGCGGCACTCGGTGCTGATAAATTAATTTTTATGATGCCAGACACCGGCGTGAAAGATGCGCAACAAAATATTATTCATCAATTAAGCTTGCTGGAGGCGCAATCACTGGCGGACAAAAAGCACAATGATGAAATCACCCAGCTGCATCTTTGCAGTGCCGTCAATGCCTGCAAAAATGGAGTTCGCCGTACGCATTTAATCAGTCATAAAACCGATGGTGCACTGCTGCTGGAACTGTATACTCGCGACGGCAGTGGCACGATGATTACCACCGACACATACGAGGGTTTACGCCAGGCCAATATTAATGATGTGGGGGGTATACTCGAGCTCATTCAGCCACTGGAAGATCAGCAGGTACTGGCCCATCGTTCACGCGAGCAACTTGAACTGGAAATTGAACAGTTCACCGTAATTGAGCGCGACGGCATGATTGTCGCCTGTGCAGCACTCTACCCCTACGACAATAACTGTGCCGAGCTCGCCTGCGTTGCGGTGCATGATGATTATCAAAAACAGGGGCGTGCTGGTGAGTTACTTCAGCACATTCAACAACAATGTATCCGCAATAAAATTAGCACGCTGTTTATTTTAACCACCCATACAGCCCACTGGTTTATTGAAAAGGGTTTTGTCGAAGGCGATTTAAAGCAGATCCCGATACAGCGAAGAGATATGTATAACGCACAGAGAAATTCTAAAATTTATATTAAGAATATGTAACGATTAATAAAAAACCTCTAATTCTATCAACTATAATCCAAATTCTCTTTTATAAAAATGGCAGCAGGTCCTTGCAATGAGCCTCGCATCAACTGAAACCGATCTGAGTGAGGCCGAGTTAAGCAAACTCATTCGCAGCTATAACATTCCACCCCAGCCGCACATACTTACTGATATTCAGAATGCAGATGACAACCTGAACAAAATTGCAGATATTATCAGTCAGGACGTGGCCCTCTCCTCCGGTTTATTACAAACCATAAACTCTTCTTACTATGGACTGGCCAACCACATTACCTCAATTCATCAGGCGGCGATGCTGCTCGGGCTGAATGCGGTGAAAAACATTGTTAACTGCCAGTTACTGCGGGCGCAGGCGGAAAACTATCAAAACAAAGATCTTAGCGATTTCTGGCAATCCGCAAATGATGTAGCTAACACCGCAGCGACGTTAGTGCAAACACTGGGCTTTGTCTCAACGGATGAAGCCTACACCCTCGGCCTGTTTCACAACTGCGGCATACCTATTTTAATGGAAAAACATGGTGATTATCTAAGTACAATTCAATCGTCTTATAATACATATGGCTCAAGAATTACAGATACTGAAAACAAGCTCTATTCCACTAATCATGCGGTGTTAGGTTATATGGTTTCCCGCACCTGGAAGCTGCCTGAACATTTACGACTTGCAATTCGCGATCATCACAACTTTGAACGTTTAAAATTTAACCAGAATGATTACGGCACGGAAGCGGATACAGTGTTAGCCATTTTAAAAATGGCCGAACACATCTCCCATGTACATGCAGTGCTAGGTAAGGATCAAAGTGATAATGAGTGGGAAAACATTAAATCCGGTGTTTTTGATTTTTTAGGTATAAGTGAACCTGACTTTGAAGATATTTCTGATTCAGTTATTGAAAAACTTAAACTGTATTAATTACAGCGGACACACATTTACTCTTTTATTTTTTTATTATGTGCAGACTGGACAATACCCTTAGACAATAAACGACACACCCCCTGAAACTGAGAAAATTCTGCGTCGGTTAAATCACCCTTCAGCTTATCCGCATACATCAACCCCATTGCATGATTATTAACAAATATCGACATGGCAAAAAAACTTTTCACACCAATGACTAGCTTTACCGGCTCGGGAATATAATTCCAGTATTTACTGGCATTGGTTTTATTTAAAAACAGGCTTCGACTTTTCTCCATTAACAGACTAAAAACATGGGGTTTATTAATGGGAATTCTCAGATTTTTAATTCCGATATCTTCAGACGTTTGTGCCGAAAATCGAGAAGCCAGAACATCTTTTTTAGGTAATTTAACAACAAATACTGCTCTTTGTACGCCACACAACAAACAGGTTTTTACTGCTTGTTCTATTAAATCATGCGCGGGCTTTGCCTGTTTAACCATTAACTGAAACACTTTAATGGAGGCTGCAAGCTCTTTACTAACCGGGGCTTTTTTAGTTAGCGATTTACTTTCATCCGGTTTAATTTTGGTAGAATCAATTTCTACTTTTTTACTTTTTATTACCGGCTCTTTGGCTTTTGTTGCGGGTGCATTTGAAACTTTTTTTTCAGCTTGATTATTTTTTTCTGCCCGTTTTTTAGCTTTAATCTTTTCAACGAGTGCCTTTCTCGATGCTTCTGTCGTCGCCGGTTTTTTATCCGGCACTTTCATTTCAGCTTCTTTCTCAAACGCAAACTGCGGATAGCTATAATTATCATCCGCCAGCAAAAATAATTGTTTTGCTGGTGCTGCAAAACCCTTATCCAGCAAAACATCATTTACATTAACCGTATTGAGATGCAATACCCGTTCAATTTCAGCCTCGGTTTTGCCTTTGTGTTTAGCAATGCGCTGAATAATTTGAGTTGCATCTTTACCATACCAGTTTAAATCTACTATGCGCGCCAGCTCCGCAGCTAACGATACCCCGGTTGCCAGGGTAAAATTATCCTGCTTTGTTATCAGCCCATCGGTCGCCATTTCAGGCATATTCCACTGTTGCGCCAGCTTAGCGCCCAACTCGCGCATGCCACAGCCGAGCACCGCTTTTGCTGCCTGCTCATACCCAAGTTTATCGACATAGCATAAGGCTTCAATTTTTGGCATTGCATCACCGCCATAACACCACAGGCTTAACTCAGTGATTGCTTGTAATAATGCTGCCAGCTGGGTTTCTTCTGTTTCCACAACATTTCTTTGCTGTGCCCATTGGGTAGCCTGCAGTGCGCCATGACATGCCTGACCCATTACACGAATATAACCCTGGGCATTTTTTTCTGGTAAATTAAGGCTTTCCAGTAGCGGCGCATTATTTAAAAATTTCTGGAATGCAGACTGTCCCAGATGCGACAGTACATTTCCCATCGTAGTTAAGGGATTTTTACCCGCATTTACCCGCTGAGTATTCACATGGCGAAACAGCTGTGCACTTAAACCCGCATCGTAAACTATCGGCGCGACATACTGAGTAATGGATAACTGCGTCTGATCAATTAGCGCCTGTACATCGTTTTTTGTACGTTGTAGAAAGGGCAACTGTTTGTCCGATAAATAAGTCTGCCACTGGTCAAGGCCATGCTGCATAGTTTTATTGATCCCTTTCAGGTTTTGAATATCATGATTATGCTGGTTTAAGTATATGCAATACTTGGCCGCTTCGCTGAAATTAACATGCTTTACTGTATATTTTTTTGAGCTGTCCAGCTATGCTTACACAAAAGTAGATTTAAACAATTATAAAATGAGATTTGAATTTTTGTGACCACTTCATTGCCCACCATGATTCGCCTGCGAGCCATACAAAACCTTACCCGTAAATTATTTGAAGGTTTAAACGACATACATTACCGGTTACAATATCACCATGATTTAAGCCCCGCGGGCTGGTACCTTGGCCACGGTATTTTTATCGAAAACTACTGGTTACATGAAGTAATTCACAAGGATAATCAATTCACCGAGGACAAGTCCCTGTTTTTTTCAAGCAGCTGTCCGCTTTCAGAACGCGGCCCACGCCTTCCTTCACTGACATCCCAACTAGAAAAAATTTCAGCACAACAGGACAGTAATGATTTATTGCTAATGTACAAAACCCCAGAGTTTAGCGAAAATCCTCTATTTAAAGATGAGTTCATTGAAAATTATATTATTCAAAATTATGCACGCCATTATGAATCTATCTTTATGGTGCTAAACCAAATTGCCCTGAAAAAACATAATGTACATAAAAAAAACCACCCCTATGAGCCCCAAACCCCGTTAACATCACAGGCGCTTTTAAAGAATATTACCGAAATTAAAGGTGGACGTTATACGGTGGGTGGCGAACCCCCTTTATCGTTAGATAATGAATTGCCCGCCCATGAAATTCAGCTCGACGATTATTTCATTGCCAACACACCGGTCACTAATGGCCAGTATTTATTATTTATCGAAGAAGGCGGCTACCAGAATAAAAACCTTTGGAGTCACGCGGGCTGGAAATGGCGTGAAAAAAACCAGATCCAACACCCCCAGGGATGGGCGCAAAGTCAACAGCAACACTGGTATGGCATTAATAACTTAGAAACTAAGGACACGCAAGCGTATGACCTTAACATCAATGATTCGGTTTATGGCATCAGCCATTTTGAAGCCGATGCGTTTGCCAGCTGGGCGGGTGCACGCCTGCCTCATGAACACGAATGGGAAACCGCCGCCCGCCAGGAGGTCATTAAGCACAACACTCATGTCTGGGAATGGTGCAGTAATATTTTTTCTCCCTATGAAGGCTTTCAGGCATTTCCCGATACTGACACCCCTATAGAATTTGATAACCAGCACTATGTGTTAAAAGGCGCAAGCCCCCACACCCGCCCAGAATTAAAACGCGCCGCATTCAGAAATACCGCCCTGCCCCACCAACAACACATATTCGCCGGCCTGCGACTGGTATTTAAATAAAATAAACGTAAACTTACGCCCTACGAATTAACTTAAGATTTATTATGCACGTACCCCACAGTTACATTGAAGAAAGCGTTCACACCGCGCTCACTGAAGATATTGGCAGCGGTGATGTAACCGCTAAACTTATTCCCGAAGATGATTTTAGTTTAGCCACTGTCATCAGTCGCGAGGCGGCGACTATCTGTGGCGTTGACTGGTTTGAAGAAGTTTTCGCACAGCTCGACTCACAGGTGTTTATTGAATGGGATGTGGATGACGGTGAACAGGTAGAACCCGGCCAGCAAATTTGCTCCTTAAGTGGCTCAACCCGAGCGCTGTTAACCGGTGAGCGAAGTGCATTAAATTTTCTGCAAACCTTATCCGCCACTGCAACCCGCGCAGCTGAATTTTCCGCCGCGGTTAAAGACACAAACGCAAAGGTATTAGACACGCGCAAAACCCTTCCCGGCCTTCGCATGGCACAAAAATATGCAGTACACTGTGGTGGTGCTCATAATCATCGTGTGGGTTTATACGATGCAATTTTAATTAAAGAAAATCATATTCTTGCCGCTGGTGGTATTTTTGAAGCAGTGCAGGCCGCGCGTTTTCACAGCCCAGAATTAATGGTGGAGGTAGAAGTTGAAAATCTGGATGAGTTACAACTTGCATTAGATGCCGATGTTGAGCGTATTATGCTGGATAACTTTGATTTGGATTTACTAAAACAGGCGGTTAAATTAACCAACAAGAAAACTGAGCTTGAAGCCTCCGGCAATGTTACGCTGGATACTATTCACGCCATTGCCCTGACTGGCGTGGACTATATTTCCACCGGAGCACTCACTAAAGATATTAAAGCAATTGATCTATCCATGCGTTTTTCATAGTTTCTACTATTACAACTATACTATTAACAGCCTTTCAATCTCCATTGTGTGATAAAAATAAAATACATTCGTGGTGAGTTTTCACAAGTGCTATATGGTTTAACAACAAGGCCGACCATTTACAGGTAAAAATATAAACCTGTCCCTCAACTGGATTAGCGGGTTACAATGTGGCACTGATTTATTAACCGAAAAAAATATAGACTTCCTTAAGCATTGAAAATTTTAAAATCATTACGGGTAAGCTGGAAACTTTTTCGCCTCAGCCTGCATTTTTTATCCGGTTTATTCCTCGCCCTGTTTTTTTTGCGTAATGGAATTCATAATTCCCGCACGGCTTCACATATATTTATCTGGTGGAATAATCGCCTGTGCCATATTTTTAAGGCACACATTTCAGTACAGGGCACAATAAATCCCAACGCCACACTTATTGTTATGAACCATATTTCCTGGTTTGACATTCCGGTGCTGGCCTCACAAAAACCCTTACATTTTTTATCTAAAGCTGAAGTAAAATCCTGGCCACTAATCGGCTGGTTTACACAAAGAGCCGGTACTTTATTTATTCAACGAGGCGTTACGGGAGCAGCAGCGAACTCACTCGATGAAATAACCCGCTGCCTTGAAAGTGGCGGCAGTGTAGTCGTTTTTCCGGAAGGCACAACCACAAATGGATCTGATATTCGAAATTTTCATGGCCGCCTGCTACAGGCAGCAATTGATGCACAAGTTAAAATTCAACCCGTCGCTTTACGTTATCCGTACAAAGGAGGTATAAACCATTATGTGCCTTATATTGATGACTTGAGTTTTATAGACTCAGTGTTTGGACTTACAAAATCTAAACCTCTAGATGTCGAGCTACATTTTTTACAACCAATTGATATCCACTTAAACAAAGCCGATGATATTTCAAACAAGCAACTCGCACAAATCGCAAGACAGGCAATTGCCAGGCAATTAAAAATTGAGCTCTAATTAAAAAAGATGCACCATGAACAATTACTTACACTGGTAAGAGAGCTGCATCATAAAATGAAACACGAAGAATATCCAATTTGTCTTAAATTAGTGTAGTTTTTGAAATCAATATAACCTTGCTTATGTAATATTAATTAAATGTTTAAGCACTGGGTTTTTATTTCTAAATTAAAACTGAAAAATCTGACATTCGAAAAAGTACTTTATAGTCATCAATCCACTACACCAAACGATTATCACCGACAGATAAATTAACAGCTCCTCTTTAATTTATTTGCCAGTGATAATATTGCTACGCATGGTTTAACTCAATCAATCTTCCTCTCGATCTTTAAGCACCTGCAAATAGTCCGCAATGTCTTCAATATCAGAGCCTGAAAGGAAGTCGAGGAAATTCATTTCATCCTCATCCTCAATCGCATCCTTGATATCGCCTTTATCATCGCCGATGACTTTTTTATCGCTGCTTCCGCCCATACCATCAGATCCGTGACAACTTCCACAGTAAGCCAGGTACTTCGCTTTAGGTGTCTCTGGCGCAGATGTTGTTGTTAGGAAATCAGCAATAGCCTGAACTTCAGCAGACGTTAAGGTGTTACTGAAAAAGTTCATAGACGACTCATTAGCGATGCCACTGTTAATCCGTGCGGCGGTAGCACCTGCCTTCTCGCTATTACTACCCAGTCCATGACAGCCTGCACAGTTAATATCGTAGAGGGCCGATCCATCACCACTTGCCGGTGGTGGCGAAGTGACTCCATTGAGGAAGTCAGATATTAACTGCACTTCACCGGTAGTAAGGAAGCCCAGGCTTTGCATTTCCCGCTCTTTCTCTATCGCACTGCTAATCTTACTGGCACTATCACCAATCACATTTTCACCTGAACTGCCGCCACTTCCATCAGCCCCGTGACAGGAACCACAGTGGGTAGCGTACAGACCTTCTGGTGTTGTGGGTGCACTAAGTGACATAAGGAAATCAGAGATAAGCTGAATTTCCGAGGCCGGTAAGGTACTTAATGATGCCATGGAAGGTACATTAACAATGCCGCCATTAATTCTGGCGACGGTTGCTCCCGCCTTGCCACTGTTAGCACCAAAGCCATGACAGCTTCCGCAATTGGTATCATAGGATGCTTCGCCATTACCTGTTCCAGGTGGTGGTGGTGGCTGTGCAACCGAGGCCAGAAAATCAGCTATCGCCTGAACCTCCACTGCACTTAGCACACTCAATGAAGCCATTGAGGGCACGGTAGCAATACCCGCATCGATTCTAGCGACGGTGGCTCCAGGCTTGGTAGTCGCTGCGCCGAAACCATGACAGCTTCCACAGTTGGCATCATAGGATGCGCCACCATCAACAGGACCCGGTGGTGGCGGTGGTGTGACAACACCATTGAGGAAATCAGAAATTAATTGAATTTCTCCACTTGAAAGGAAGCTCAGACTTTGCATTTCCGATTCACTCTCAATAGCACTGCTAATGCTATTAGCGCTATCACCAATCACATTAACACCCGAGCTACCGCCACTACCATCAGCACCGTGGCATGAACCACAGTGAGTAGCGTACAGGCCTTCAGGTGTAGTGGGCACACTAAGTGACATGAGGAAATCCGAGATAAGCTGAATTTCCGCAGCCGGTAAACTACTTAGTGAGTTCATAGATGCCACGGTCGCGATACCATTATTAATCCTCGCAACGGTTGCTCCAGCCTTACCACTGTTGGCACCAAAGCCATGACAACTGCCACAGTTGGCATCATAAGAAACCTCTCCACTGCCGGTTCCCGGTGGCGGTGGCGGTGGTGTGACAACACCATTGAGGAAATCAGAAATTGCCTGAATTTCACTCACAGTAAGGAAACTCAGGTTTTGCATTTCCTGCTCTTGCTCTATCGCACTGCTAATGCTATTAGCACTATCACCAATCACATTCACACCTGATGTACCACCACTACCATCTGCACCATGGCAGGAACCACAATGGGTAGCGTATAAACCCTCTGGTGTAGTGGGTGCAGAAAGTGTCATCAGAAAATCAGATATTGCCTGAATCTCTGTAGCACCTAAGGTACTCAACGATGCCATAGAGGGCACATTGGCGATGCCCGCATCAATTCTGGCGACCGTCGCACCTGCTTTTCCACTATTGATACCAAATCCATGACAACTGCCACAGTTGGTATCATAAGATGCCGCACCATCGATGGGGCCCGGTGGTGGTGGCGGTGGTGGGGGTGGTGTAACAGTCGCAAGGAAATCGGCGATTGCCTGGATTTCTTCTGTTGAAAGAACACTCAACGATGCCATGGATGGCACGGTTGCTATGCCCGCGTCTATTCTGGCAACGCTCGCACCCGGCTTGGTGGTGGCGGTTCCAAAACCATGACAGCTGCCACAGTTAGTATCATAAGATGCTGCACCATCGATGGGGCCCGGTGGTGGTGGCGGTGGTGGGGGTGGTGTAACGGTCGCCAGGAAATCGGCTATCGCCTGCACTTCCGCGACACTTAAAGTACTTAATGAAGCCATTGAAGGCACAGTTGCTATGCCCGCATCGATTCTGGCGACCGTCGCACCGGGTTTGGTGGTGGCGGTTCCATAACCATGACAGCTGCCACAGTTAGTATCATAAGATGCTGCACCATCGATGGGACCCGGTGGTGGTGGCGGTGGTGGGGGTGGTGTAACGGTCGCCAGGAAATCGGCGATCGCCTGCACTTCCGCGACACTTAAAGTACTTAATGAAGCCATTGAAGGCACAGTTGCTATGCCCGCATCGATTCTGGCGACGCTCGCACCGGGTTTGGTGGTGGCGGTTCCAAAACCATGACAGCTGCCACAGTTAGTATCATAAGATGCCGCACCATCAATGGGGCCCGGTGGTGGGGGCGGTGGTGGGGGCGGTGTAATGGTCGCCAGGAAATCGGCGATCGCCTGCACTTCCGCGACACTTAAAGTACTTAATGAAGCCATTGAAGGCACAGTCGCTATACCCGCGTCTATTCTGGCTACCGTAGCACCAGGCTTAGTTGTCGCAGTACCGAAGCCATGACAATTACCACAATTACTATCGTATAAAGTCTGACCATCTATTGGTCCTGTATCTACGATAGTTACATCTACTGAAGATGAGGTCATTAAGCCATCCGTATCTGTAACGGTCAGTGTAGCGACATAACCTCCAGCCAGGGCATAAGCGTGCAGTGGGGCCGCGCCAACACCCGTGGTACCATCGCCAAAGTCCCAGCTGTAATTAACGATGTCGCAATCCGAATCGGTCGAGGCTGAGCCATCAAACTGAACATTTGAAGCGAGTGTTCCGTTATAAGTGCCAGCCACTCCGCCAGCATTTGCAGTGGGCGGATTAACACCACTTCCGGAAATAGTTGCAGTGGTTGTAGCAGAATCTTCAAGACCGAAACTATCAAATACCGTTAGTGTTACATCATAGGTTCCACATCTTGCGTAAGTGTGTGATGGTTCTCCACCAACACCCGCTGTCTGATCTCCAAAATCCCATGCATATGTTAACCGATCACCTTCAGGGTCTAATGAGCCAGCAGCACTGAATGAAACCTGTGAATTAGCACTTCCTGTAACACCGGCATTCACATTCGCCACAGGTGGAGAGTTAGGGGCTAACAAGATAACAATTGTGCTGGTTGTACTTGTCTGGTTACCATCGTTATCCACCACAGTTAATGTAAAAGAAATTTTAGCGTTAAAGGTAATGGAGAAAGAAAACTGGGGATTTGCTTCTACGCTTGAGCCGAAGCTGCCAAAGTCCCAAAAGTAAGACACAATCGTTCCATCAGGATCTGAAGATCCGGCGCTACTAAAGCTGATAAACTCTCCACTGACCCCGGAATAGGGACCATTTGCATTGGCTATGGGTGATTGCCCGGGTCCTATACAACCGGGATTTGACGGATCAAGAAAATCAGCAATATTTGCAGGTGCATTAATGACACTGAACTGTTCATTACAACTATAACCCGGATGAGTTAATGTGCTTGCGGCTGCCTCCTGATCATTGGTAAATCCATCACCGTCAGAATCAAGAATACCAATACTGGCGGCACTATAATTATTGTTACGATAATCTTCGCCATACGAGGTTCTTTGCCCACCGCCATTAAAATCAACATGACACAAGCCACAGCTATCAATACGCGTCGCAAGCGTTCCGTAATGTGTATTAAATTCGTTTAAATAAGTATTAAATGCAAATACTGGAAAAGCCATTAATGTCAAAAAAGAAGCCAGACATAATTTAATAGCTACGGATAAACCCGGTGGTTTTTTTTTAGAATTTTTCATGACACGAATCCCTCAATTTATCATTTTAAAATAACTGGCTGGTCATAACTTAAACCTGATATAAACTGTTGTCTATAGGGGTTTAACCTATATAAACTCAACCCGTTAATTTATAAAAACAAAACGCAAATACTTCTGCTAACAACTACTTTAAGTTTGATTTTTCAGGTGCATTACGGGTGCACACAAAGGAAAATTTATAAAGAAACTAAATCAGAAATGATTTAACGCGAAGGGCAAAAGCAATATAATACAATCACAACCTGTCAACTTGATTTATATCAACGCTATTAACTAAAAAACCAATCTGCTAGCAAACAGATGACTTGTAACAAATAAACCGCCGAAAAAAATCAACGCATAAACTCTCTTAATAATCGTTCATAAATTCATTCACAACCATCTGAAGAAAAAAACTAATAGTTTTCACTTTATGTCCATGGATGGACGGTATATTGCCCGAAATATATGAAATTGGGCAGGAGTAGTTTTTAATGGGATATATCGGATTAAATACTCGATTTAAATCTGGACACAAAAAATAAAGCAACCGAAGCTAAAACAATAGACGGCCCGGCCGGCGTATCCCATTGCATCGATGCAAGCACACCACCCATTACAGAAAACAGACCAAATGCAATAGCCGCTACTACCATAGCCTCTGGCGATTTAGCAAATCGCCGCGCACTGGCTGCGGGTATAATTAATAATGCGGTAATTAAAATAATACCGACAATTTTCATCGCGACTGCAACTACCACGGCCATCAACAACATAAAAATCAAACGCACTCGATCAACCGCAACACCTTCACTTCTCGCCAGCTCTTCATGCACAGCAACAGCCAGTAGCGATTGCCATAACCAGCTAAAGATCGCTAACACTAATGCACTAATCACACCGAGCCATATCAGGTAACTCCAACTAACCGAGAGTATATCGCCAAACAGGTAACCCATTAAATCTATACGCTGCCCTGCTGATTGCATAATGGCTAACATCACCAGGCCTGCAGCCAATGCACCATGAGACAAAATTCCGAGAATTGCATCGCTCGACAGGTCTTTTTTAACCTGCAAACGAATCAGCAAATAACTGAGTACAATGCCGGTTAGCATCACACCGAATAAGGGCTTAATATCAAACATAATGGCCATTGAGGTGCCGAGCAACGCCGAGTGAGCCAGGGCGTCACCAAAATAGGCCATGCGCCGCCACACCACCACACAGCCCATAGGGCCGGAAACCAGCACAACCAGTATGCCGGCAATCAAAGCGCGCAAAATAAAATCATCAATGATCATGATTGCAGCCATTTTGGTGAGTGTTGCGATGCTCTACTACATCTCCGCTTAAATCGTGACTGTGGTCATGCTGGTGGGTATAAACCGCAATGCCGTCGAGTGATGACCCAAATAGTTTTAAATATTCCGGGTGCTTACTAACAGCTTCCGGGTGGCCGGTGCAACAGATATGCGTGTTCAGGCAAAGCACCTGGTCGGTTGCTTCCATCACCAGATGCAAATCATGGGAGACCATTAATACCCCACAGGAAAATTCATCGCGAATCGTGGAAATTAACTGATAGAGTTGCTGCTGGCCGTTAATATCAACACCCTGTGCTGGCTCATCCAGCACCAGCAAATCCGGTTTACGTAATAGTGCACGGGCCAGTAAAACCCTCTGAAACTCACCGCCGGATACCCCGTGCACCGGCTGATCGAGCAATTGACTAATACCAAGTGTGCTTGCCGTGTAAATTAAATCGTCTTGCGTATTATTTTTATTGCTTTGACGTTTTTTTGTACCCATCTGCAAAAAGCGTTTCACACTCATCGGCAGCGTCGCATCAATGTGTAATTTTTGCGGCACATAACCAATCACTAAATCGGCTTTTTTCTGCACCTCACCGGTATCCGCCTTTAGCAAACCCAGCAACACCCTGACCAGGGTTGTTTTACCCGAACCATTCGGGCCGATTAAGGTCAGTATCTCGCAGGGCCTGATACGCAGGCTAATATTATCGAGAATCTGGCGCTGATTAATTTTCAGGCCAATGTCCTGCGCTTTAATTAAATATGAACTCATTGATTCCTTATGATTGACCCAAAACAATTGACCTGTAAAATTCAGCTCAAATATTTATTTGAAAAACGACCCGCTAAAGCCACATAGAATAACATAATTTAATGATGACCCATGATACAATCCACTGCGCATTCAGTGCGCTAAACAAACTCTGCTTATTAAGTTTGCTGGTATTTTTCAGTATTGCGCAAGTGTACGCCAAACCAGCAAACGTGCTAGTCAGCATAAAGCCACTGCATTCATTAATTAGCCATATTACTGATGGGATTAATCAAACCGAACTGCTCTTACAACAGCAACAGTCCCCGCACAATTTTCAATTACGCCCATCGCAAAAACGCCAGTTAAATCAGGCAGATATTTTTTTTTATAGCAGTGATAATATTGAGGGTTTTGTATCCCCGCTAAAAAGCACAAACGTAGATTTACAGTTTGTGCAACTTAGCCGCATTGCTGACATCCAGACTTTACCGGTGCGCAGCCCTCATTCCCACGAATCCCACTATTCTCAAAATACTACCGACGGCCACATCTGGTTATCCATTGAAAATGCCAAAATCATTGGCGAATATGTCACTGGCGTATTAAGCAAAAACGCACCTGAAAATGCCCCCCGCTACCATCAAAATTTACAGAAATTATTACTAAAACTACAGACACTGAAACAGCAAAACCTGCAACTACTTAAGCAATACCGTGACACTCCCTTTCTGGTTTACCACGATGCTTTTCAATACTTTGAACGGGAAAACCACTTAAGTCGGGCGCATTTTATTACCACCAGTCCGGAACACTCACCGGGCATAAAACGCGTAAGGGCACTGCGTGATCTCATTAGCAGCGAAAATATACAGTGTATTTTTTATGAGCCGCCCAATATTCCATCATTGTTGAACACACTCACCGAGGATAAACCTGTTAAGTTAGCCGCTTTAGACCCGGCGGGCTTACAAATCCCCATGGGCAAAGCACACTATTTTCAGTTAATGCGCCAAACAGCTACTACACTTAAAACATGCTTTACTAGAAAATGAGATTAACATGCAGCAGCGCGACATTCGGACAAAGGTAAATAATAGCTCTGTCCAGTTAGAAAAAATATCTGTAAGCCAGCCATCGAAAGAATACAGAGTACTGAACATTAGCCGGGGCGGAATCTGCTTTGAAAGCCCACTGGAAGATTTTGAGCTAAATGAAGTCATAAAACTCAACCTGATATTAGATAAACACTCTATCCACAAAGCCAATGGCCGGGTTTGCTACTGCAATCAGTGCACTGATAGCAATACATCTGCCTTTGGTTTGAGTTTTTTAGATAAATTCATTGATGCTGATTTCCTGCGTAATCAATAAACTGCGAGTCGCTCATTGCGGAGTTTATAGCCAGCTGTACATGATATTTCATGACCGATTTTACAAAGGCATAAAAAAAGCCCGCTCAGTGAGCGGGCTTTTTATGGAATAAAAATAGCGGAACTATTCCGTGTCCCTATGCATCAGCGTGGTTGCATTATTAAAACTTTAAAACTGTTTCAGTCAGGCATCCGGTCTAACTGTGAATAAAAAGAGCGATGCTAATCCATGCATCTAAGCATCAGCGTGGTTGCTATATAAAATCTTAAAATCAAATCCAGTTGTAGCTCTGGTAACTTTATAAAGGCTTTATTAAAATGACTATCGCCTTAGTAACAGCATATGTTGCAGAGGTTGTGCCAATAGCCTAAATTCGTTTTATTTCAGATAGTTAGGTTTTTAGGGGCTATTTAGAAGTCACAAATAAATTGCAATGTGCAATTGATTTGCAAATTGCACACTGCATTGTGCAACAATTTCATATTGTAGCTGGCAATGTTAAATCGTCTTTAATTCTTCTTTATTTAATAATCAGACTAAGGCTTACAGAAACTACAAAAAAAGCCGGACTTTTTTACGACGAGCGATAAGCGCAAGTTAAGCCCCCCCCTTAGTAAAACGGGAGTATAGATATGGGTATAATTATTGCCGATTATAAATAAAATTAATCTTGTTACTGAGGGGAATTTAAAATCATTAAGTTGCTTTACTCATATGAGGAAGGGTGCAATCTGAATCTTTTTAAATCTCCCCCAACCCAGAACTTTGGCCGATACTGAAGTACTGGGCGTTATTTTTAAAACATTACGACCCAAACTAAAAAGCCCGGCATAAAGCCGGGCTTTTTAACGACGAGCGATAAGCGCAAGTCGCTGTTCAGGTTGCCCCAGCAGTGCCTCAGGTCAAGGCGGGAAATGTGAGCCTACAACTGTAGGTGATCATTTCCCAACGCGGAGCTGAGGTACTGATGGGGTAAGCTGAGCGGCGACTTACATCATGCCACCCATGCCGCCCATTCCACCCATGCCACCCATATCAGGCGCACCAGCAGCTGCTTCATCAACAGGAATGTCTGTAATCATACATTCAGTGGTAATTAGCAGGCCTGCAATAGATGCCGCATTTTGCAATGCTGAACGGGTCACTTTAGTTGGGTCAAGAATACCCATTTTAATCATGTCGCCATATTCACCCGTAGCCGCGTTATAACCGAAGTTTTCTTTACCTTCTGCAACCTTATTAAGTACAACAGAGGCTTCATCACCCGCATTGCTGGTGATTTGACGTAGCGGCTCTTCCATTGAACGTTTTAAAATTTGAATGCCAACTTCCTGATCGTGATTATCGCCTTTAATGCCTTCTATCGCTTTTACTGCACGAATCAGGGCAACACCACCACCTGGCACTACGCCTTCTTCAACCGCTGCGCGAGTTGCGTGCAGTGCATCGTCAACACGATCTTTCTTCTCTTTCATTTCTACTTCAGTGGCTGCACCGACTTTAATAACCGCAACACCGCCGGCTAATTTTGCCATACGCTCCTGCAATTTTTCCTTGTCGTAATCAGAAGTTGATTCTTCCATCTGAGCCTTGATTTGCGCTACCCGCGAATTAATATCATCACTAGAACCCGCACCATCAACAATAATGGTCACTTCTTTGGTAACCGTTACTTTTTTCGCTGAACCTAATTCTTCCAGTGTGGTTTTCTCTAAAGATAAACCCACTTCCTCTGAAACAACCTGGCCGCCGGTTAATACCGCAATATCCTGCAGCATGGATTTACGACGATCACCGAAGCCCGGTGCTTTAACCGCTGCAACTTTAACAATACCGCGCATGCTGTTAATCACTAATGTTGCCAGCGCTTCGCCTTCAACATCTTCTGCGATAATCAGTAATGGACGACTGGCTTTTGCAACGCCTTCCAGAATGGTTAATAAGTCACGGATATTCGCGATTTTCTTATCAAACAATAAAATAAACGGATTTTCTAACTCTGCAACCATGCTTTGCTGGTTGGTTACGAAGTAAGGCGACAGGTAACCTCGGTCAAATTGCATACCTTCTACGATATCCAGTTCATTCTTCAGTGATGTCCCTTCTTCAACCGTGATAACACCCTGTGTGGTTACTTTTTCCATGGCTTCAGCAATGATGCCACCGATATCAGTATCCGAATTTGCAGAGATGGTACCCACCTGAGCAATAGATGCATTACTTTCGCAGGGCTTGGATATTTTTTTCAGTTCTTCTACGGCCGCTAAAACCGCTTTATCAATTCCGCGTTTCAGGTCCATTGGGTTCATACCCGCTGACACTGATTTCATGCCTTCGCGAACGATAGCCTGGGCTAAAACCGTCGCAGTCGTTGTACCGTCACCGGCTACATCAGACGTTTGTGAAGAAACTTCTTTCACCATCTGTGCGCCCATGTTTTCAAACTTGTCTTCTAAATTAATTTCTTTGGCTACCGATACACCGTCTTTTGTGACGGTAGGTGCGCCGTATGATTTATCTAAAACCACGTTACGACCTTTAGGGCCTAAGGTAACTTTTACGGCATTAGCCAGTATGTTGACGCCATTAACCATACGGCCACGTGCATCATCTCCGAAGCGGACTTCTTTTGCAGACATGTTTATATCCTCTGTTTATTCTTTATCAAATGTAGGTTCGAATTTATTCGAACAGGGGGCGCATTATAAAAGTGCGAATAAATTCGCACCTACAGGCTTTAGCTTTCAAACACGCCTAAAATATCTTCTTCACGCATAATCAGCACTTCATCACCATCAATCTTGATTTCAGTACCTGCATATTTGCCAAATAAAACCTGATCGCCAGCTTTCACGTCTAAAGGGCGAACATCTCCGCTGCTGGTTACCTTGCCATTACCTACGGCTAACACTTCACCACGTGAAGGTTTTTCAGTCGCTGAATCTGGAATAACAATGCCGCCGGCACTGGTAGTTTCTTCTTCCATACGCTTAATGACCACGCGGTCCTGTAATGGGCGAATATTCATGGTATTTTATCCTCGTTAATTTTTTAGCACTCTGCCTTAGAGAGTGCTAATGATAGTCATGAGCCGTGCAGAGTCAAGCTTCATTGGCACTAATATGCCCAGGTATTATATATCTGGGATATCAGTCTTCGTGGCGACATTCGCCTTCAATGGTGTGCGGGTCTGCAGGACCTCTATTTTCTTGATGGACGGTATATGAGGTTTTGATTGTAGAATTCAAGAGCAAATATTGAATAATTGCTCGACGGGTAAATGGCAGCAGGCAGATAAACCCAATAGCATCGGTAAAAAATCCCGGGGTGATTAAAAGCGCGCCACCCACGGCCAGAAACAGCCCCTCCATCATTTCCATGGCGGGCACCTGCCCCTGAGACATCACCTGATTGGCGCGCATTAAGGTACTCATGCCTTGCTGGCGCAACAGGTTAACGCCAATAATGGCGGTGGTTACCACCAGCAAAATAGTCCACCCGGCACCAATAATGCTGCCCACTTCAATTAACAGGTAAACTTCAATAATCGGTATTATTAAAAATAAAACCGGCCAGAATCTTAGCATAATGTTCTCTCTAAATTGTTTGCACAGCTTGCACTGTGCACATAAAAACTTTAATGTTTAGCGTCCGTTAAGCGCGCCTTAAGCATTAGCTATAATAATTTCAACTTAACCGGACGACTTTTAAGAACTTCTACACATTATAAAGTTCTAACCTACCACAATTTTATAAACGGGTGTTTCCACAATGCATGTTAAACCAACACATTTTCTCAGCTTTTTGCTGCTTCTCCTCCCCTTGTTCCTGCAACCCGCTTTTGCCGATAACCCTTTCAGTGGGTTGGGTGGCAACGCCAGTCAGGAAGTTAGCCTGGGTGGCGGGGATGATGAAATTCTCGAACCCGATCAGGCGTTTCAGTTAAAAACCTGGTCTGAAAACGGCCGTTTTTTTGCAGAGTGGAAAATTGCTGATGGTCATTATATGTATCGTGACAAGACCAAACTCATCGCTGCCGATAGTAATGCCATCACCACCTCAAATTTTGTAATCGATAAAGGCGATTTCAAACAGGACGAATTCTTTGGTGATATTTACGTTTTTCACCATCAGGCAAAAGCATCAATCGCCATTAACAATGCTAAAGATGGTGTTAAAGATGCCAGTTTCAAGGTTAAATATCAGGGCTGCTCAGAAATATCCGGTATTTGCTACCCGCCCATTACCAAAACCATTACCCTCGACATCAGCCCGATAAGTGATGCTGCGGCAAGCACGATCATAGATAACAATGCCGCGGCAGGGTCATCTGAGGCCCCCATTTCCGAACAGGACCAGATCGCTGACCTGCTAAAAAATGGCAGCGTATGGCTTAGCCTGATCACTTTATTCGGCATTGGTTTATTACTGGCATTTACCCCCTGTGTATTTCCAATGATTCCAATTCTATCCAGCATTATTGTTGGCCAGGGCAAAAACATCAGCACCAGCCGCGGCTTCTCATTATCCGTGGCTTACGTTTTAGGCATGGCCACCATTAACACCGCCGCCGGTGTTGCTGCAGCTTTAACCGGTGAAAGCCTGGCGGTAATGTTACAAACCCCATGGATACTCGCCAGTTTTGCCGGGGTTTTTGTGTTGCTGTCACTGGCCATGTTTGGCTTTTACGAACTACAAATGCCCGCGTTTATTCAAAACAAACTAACCTCTTTTAGTAACAGCCAGAAAAGCGGCTCCCTCAGCGGCGCAGCAGTGATGGGCTTATTATCTGCCGTTATCGTTGGTCCTTGTGTTGCGGCCCCCATGTTCGGTGTGCTGTTATTTATTTCGCAAACCGGCGACCCCTATTTTGGTGGACTGGCATTATTTGCTCTAAGTATGGGAATGGGGGCGCCACTCATTGCCATCGGTACCTCCGCGGGTAGTTTATTACCCAAGGCCGGGGCCTGGATGGATGCGGTAAAAGCGGTGTTTGGTATTTCGCTGTTAGCCGTGGCTGTCTGGATGATACGCAGCATTGTGTCTGAGCAAGTGGTTATGCTACTCACCGCAATACTACTGATTGTGCCCGCGGTATATATGGGGGCCTTCGATTCACTAAAAGCAGAAGCCACCGGCTGGACGCGCTTCTGGAAAGGTAGTGGTCTGGTTATCTTTATTTACGGCGCTATTTTAATGATTGGCGCAACTGCGGGCGGCGGTAGCCTACTCACACCATTAAAGGGTGTGGTAGGCGGCGCCGGCACCCAGGCAATGCAGCAGCACCTGCAATTTAAAAAAATTAAAGGTGTTGAAGGTTTAAATAAAGCACTGGCTGAAGCCAAAGCTCAGAACAAAACCGTTATGCTCGATTTTTATGCAGACTGGTGCGTGTCATGTAAAGAAATGGAATCCCTCACCTTTAGTGACCCCGCAGTGCAGAGCGCATTAAGTAACACGGTTTTATTACAGGCCGACGTTACTGCCAATGACGAGCAGGACAAGGCACTTTATAAACATTTCAATATCATCGGCCCACCGGCTATTATTTTTTATAATGCACAGGCAGAAGAATTGGTACCTTATAAAGTGGTGGGTTATATGCCTGCAGAAAAATTTACTGCACATGTTAAACAGGCGTTTAAGTCAGATATCTAAAACAAAATAGCCACAGAGTTTTTTAAAACCGTTACGTCGATATATGCTAAACGTACGCCTCTGTGGCCAGCTTTTTTAAAAGAAAAAACCTATGAAAAACATCATTCCATTCTTACTGGTTATTATTATTGCCGGCGGCGCCGGTTTCGGTTTTCAACGTTACCTGCAAAATAAAAACAACAATCTACCCGCAGTGATGCCTAAAACAATCGGTAGTGATATTGTCGGCAAAAAACGCCCGGACTTTGAGCTAAATGACCTGCAGGATAAATTACGTAACATCAATGAATGGGACGGAAAAGTTTTACTGGTGAATTTCTGGGCTACCTGGTGTCCGCCTTGCAAACGGGAAATGCCCGCGTTTATTGAACTCTATGAACAATATAACGAACAAGGATTTGATATCATCGGCATTGCGCTGGACGACAAAGAGTCGGTACAAAATTTTGTGGACACATTAGGCGTTGATTACACCATAATGGCAGCTCAATACAAAGGCCTTGAATTCTCGCGTATTTACGGTAACCACATAGGCGCATTACCTTATTCAGTTTTTATTGATCGTGAGGGTATTGTAAAATTTAGCCATGCGGGTGAGTTATCTAAAAAACAGGTTGAAGATATTATTCGCCCCTTGCTGGCTAAACCTGCTTCAAATTAAGCGCCCCGTAATAACTGGCGAACAGTTTCAAGCAATGTTTTAGCATCATATGGTTTATGAAGCCGGCACTTAGACAGATCAGCATCAACCGGATCTTCTTGCTGCTCATCAGAGAATCCACTGGCTAACTGTATTTTTATAGCGGGATATTTTTCTCGCACAATCGCCGCTAATGCATAGCCATTCATATCCGGCATTATAATATCGGAAATCATTAAATCGATTTTTTCTGCCGCTATTATTTCCAGTGCCTGCTTAGCCCCCTCTGCACAAAAAACCTGATAGTTTTGCCTGGATAATATTTCATTCATTAGTTCAAGCAGTGCCGGCTCATCATCAACAACAAGAATAGTTTCATGTCCCTGCAGGTTTTTATTCTCACTCTCTGCCTCTTCTGTTTTTTTGTTCTGCCCTTTGCCAATATAATGGGGGAAGTATAGTTTAAATTGAGTTCCGCGCTGAAGCATGGATTCAATTTCAATAGCACCACCACAACGATTTACAAATCCGTACACCTGACTTAAACCTAGCCCCGTTCCTTTATCCCCTTTAGTCGTGTAAAAAGGATCAAACACCTTTTCTCTGGTTGCTTCATCCATCCCATGCCCGGTATCACTTATAGTGAGCCGTACATATTCACCAGGCACCAGCCCCAGACTTTCAGCCTCAGTTTGATCAAAATAAACATTACGTGTTTCAATATTCAGTTCACCATTATCATCAATTGCATGCATGGCATTAATGCTCATATTTAAAATTGCATCCTCCAGCTCGCTTTCATCGAGATGCACTGGCCAGCAACTGGTTGCGAGGTCATAATTTAATTTTATTCGCGCGGTTATGGTTTTCTCCAGCATATGTTTTGCATCCTCGAGTACATTATTGATACTCACAACATCTGCATCTGATGCTTTCTTTTTGGAAAATGCCAGTAATTTTTTTGTAAGCTTTGCACCCCGTTCGCCCGCATGAGTTATTTTATTAACATAGTTTTGTAATTTGGGCTGTTCTTCAAGTTTGTCTGCCAGTAATTCTGAATAGCCCAACACCACACCCAGCATATTATTATAATCGTGAGCGATACCGCCGGTAAGCTTTCCAAGTGCATCCATTTTCTGTGTGCAACGTATCACTTCATCTGAACGCACACGTTCTGTTACATCAACAAAAAGTCCATTCCAGATAATGCTACCATCTTGCATTTTCCCCGGCGTAGCCTTGCCCCGCAACCAGACTATTTCATTATCAGGTCGAATAAACCGTCCCTCCCACTCCCAGTCACTTAAATTAATTAACGACTCAAGAATGGATTTTTCCAGACTGTGGTAATCATCAGGATGGGCGATATCAAACCATCTATTCACATCCTCCATAACATCTTCAGCGCTTAAACCAATATAACTTTCAATCGCCGAACTAACATAGGGCAAAAACCGTTTACCATGAATATCAATTTTAAACTGGTAAACAATTCCCGGAACCTGTGAATGAATAATACGTAATTTTTCTTCACTTTCTATGAGCGCCTGCTCAGTTTTTTTACGCTCAGTGATATCAGTAATTGTTCCAACAAAACCAATAATTTCATCGTTCTCATTTTTTTCGGCTATTGCCTGTCCCAAAACCCAACGGATGTGCCCGGCTTTTTGAAATCGATACTCTAGTTTAAATGGCGTCCCCTGCTTTTCAGAATCGCCCCATTCTTTCATAACACTATCCCTGTCATGTGGATGCAAGCCTTTTACCCAGCCATCACCCATTGCCTCTTTTTCAGACATGGCGGTTATTTCAGTCCATTTTTTATTAACATATAAACAACCGCCATTGGCATCGGTATAAAAAATCCCCACCGGTGCCACTGCTGTTAATGTACGATACTTTTTTTCACTTTCATTATACGCCCTGTGCGTTTCTATTATTCTTTCCTGCATTTCATTTGCTGAAGAAACGAGAAAATCAAGCTCATCAGACGCATCTGACTCACGCCTGTCCAGCACTAAAGGGGTGCTTTTATCGAGTGCAATTTTTTGAAAGTGTCGTGATATGCGGGCAATGTGACGGGTGACTAAATGGTGAAAAATAAAATAAATAAAAATAACAACCAGCAATGTACGCAAAGCATTATTGATAAAAATATTGGTGGCATCTCTGAATAATTCCGCATAAATATTATCCAGTGTTGTGGTAACTGTAAGCTTACCGATGATATTTTTTTTACCTAAAAACTCATACTCCATCGGATACTGGCGCTCAATAATATTTCCCGAATTAATTCTACCGGTTTCAACCACCAGTTTATCGCCATTGTAAACAGATGCATAAATGACATTTGGCAGGGTAACCAGCCCTTCCATTTGCACCCGTAACTCGCGGTAGTTAGTTGCCCATAATGAATGCGTAAAAGACCGAAGGTGAACATTATCTACCTGATCAAACAGTGATTCTATCCCTTTTATATCCCGCTGATATTCATTATAGAGCTGTATAGCTGTGGTAATTAATGTAATCGTTGCACTGAACAGAATCATCAGAACAATGAGTCGTTTTGCCAGTGGTGATCGTTTAAGCGGGAGGTGTTTAGATTGCGGGCCCATTATTTTTTATTTAGTACTTCCGACTTTGTAGTTAATGGATGATGAAAGGTGATATTTTTTCTTTATACCAGCGATCATAAAGACCTTCCTGCCTGATATCTTTCATAGCTTTACTTAGCGCAGGAATGATGTGCTCATATTTTTTATTAAGATACATAAACATTCCTCTTTGTTTTATGCGCGGCTCGAGTACTTTTAAATCGGCAAAATTTAATTCTTTTGCAACAATATAACCCTGCATACAGGTATACAAAGCGGCATCAATACGATTTATTTTTAACAGCCTGAATAACTGCTGTGGGTTATTGGTTGTAATGACATTGTCAGAGTCTGACATCATCTTTTCAAAAATTTTCCAGCCTTTAATATAACCAACAACATACTGACCTAACTCTTCAGGGCTATTAGTGATATCTGATCTTTTAGATAGAGCACAAAAATCAGAATCGCGCACCTTCTCCGGCACAGGGATTAAGTTTTTATACGTTTTTTGAATTCCGGCGATTCGATTCACCTCACCATCCACAATACCTTCATTTGCACTCAACAATCCCCGCTCAGCCGGGAGTCTGACCATTATTAATTTAAAGCCGACACGTTTAAAAGCTTCACCCAATACCACATCCAGAAAACCATCTTTGTTTTTTGTTGTGTATGGCAGTTTGTTAGTGTCGTTAAGTATAATTTCCGGTAACGACGTTACAGGTTTTGCAAGTACAGGCAATGATAGCAATGATGTGATGACAAAAAAATTAACTGCATAAAACAGCTTTTGCATCGCCCCCCCTAAATCCAGATTTTATTTATCAAATCAGTTACTGATAAATATCAGGTTTAAATAATTGTTATTGTTATATAAATTTTCTTATCTACGTTTTAGAAAACTCACCTAGTAAATAGCCTTTATATGTCGCACTGTCAATCGGGAGCGCCATCATTTGCCCCCTCAAAGCTTTATAAATAAAGCTCTGCACACAAGCATATGCCCCTCTAATAGTTGGACCCAAAGCCCATAACGTGTGTTTTTTCCATATTCACAGCTATATGACAGCTGTGAAATAGCTCTAATTTCCCGGTAAAAATGCGGCTATCTTCAGGGAATTTGCATAGAACAGGTTAAATTTTGTAGACATCGTTATAAAATAGTTGCACAATTCACTGCAGATTAACCACACAATTAACCCAGTGATAGCTGAAAGCTTTTTTATGGCACACATTCTTGTCCTCAACGGCCCTAATCTTAACCTGCTTGGTACCCGTGAGCCGGAATTTTATGGCAACAGAACATTAGAATCGATCATTGAAGGCATGCAGTTACAGGCTAAAAAAAACGGCGATTCCATTGCCCACTTGCAAAGCAATCAGGAACACCAGTTAATTGAACGGGTTCACGCTGCACAATCAGATGGCACGGATTTCATCATTATCAACCCGGCGGCATTCACACATACCAGTGTGGCATTACGCGACGCACTAAACGGCGTAAAAATTCCTTTCATTGAGCTACACCTTTCAAATGTGCATGCCCGAGAAGAATTTCGTAAACAATCTTATTTTTCTGATATTGCGCTGGGCGTAATTTCAGGCTTAGGCCCACAGGGATACCAACTCGCCCTGCAAGCCGCACACGAACATATAACGCTTCTGTCTACCGCTGAGTAGTGTTATATCAATATTTAATCATACAAAAATAAAGGTGTATCACCCTCATGGATATACGCAAGATAAAAAAACTGATTGAGCTTCTGGATGAATCCGGTGTTGCTGAAATCGAAATAAAAGAAGGCGAAGAATCAGTTCGCATTTCACGCCAGCAAAATGTTGTGGCGGCACCACCACAACAGGTATTCGCCCCAGCAGCGGCTCCAGCTATTGCTGCAGCCCCAGCGGCACCGGCAACAACAGATACCGTTGAAGCTGAACCTGAAATTTCTGGCCATCAGCTCACTTCGCCTATGGTCGGCACTTTCTACCGCTCGGCGTCTCCCGGCGCAGCGGTATTTACTGATGTGGGCCAGTCGGTATCTGAAGGTGACACGTTGTGTATCATTGAAGCGATGAAAATTCTTAACCAGATTGAGGCAGACAAGTCCGGCAAAATTAAAGCCGTTCTGGTTGAAAACGGCCAGCCTGTTGAATTTGGTCAACCTCTCTTTATTATTGAATAGACCAGTATCATGATAGAAAAAGTAGTTATAGCTAACCGGGGTGAAATAGCCTTGCGTATACTTCGCGCCTGTCGTGAGATGGGAATCAAAACGGTTGCCATTCATTCCGATGCCGACCGGGATTTAAAACATGTGCGCCTTGCGGATGAATCGGTCTGTATCGGCCCGGCACCTTCTGACCAGAGTTACTTAAATATTCCTGCCATTATCAGCGCAGCGGAAGTGACCGATGCCATGGCGATACATCCGGGGTATGGTTTCCTGTCTGAGAATGCTGATTTTGCAGAAAGAGTTGAAGATAGCGGATTTATTTTCATCGGCCCAACCGCCGACTCTATTCGCACCATGGGTGATAAGGTCGCAGCCATTGAAGCCATGCAGAAAGCCGGCGTACCCTGTGTTCCCGGTTCTGATGGCGTCATCGATGAAAAAGACAAGGAAGCCAATCTGCGTATTGCGAAAGAAATTGGCTACCCAATTATTATTAAAGCCTCCGGTGGCGGTGGTGGTCGCGGCATGCGGGTAGTGCACACCGAAAGCGCACTACTCAACTCCATTTCGCTGACCAAAGCTGAGGCCGGTGCGGCATTTGGCAATGATAAAGTGTATATGGAAAAATATCTTGAACACCCGCGCCATTTGGAAATTCAGGTTCTGTCCGACGGCCAGGGAAATGCGATACATTTAGGTGAGCGCGATTGCTCAATGCAGCGCCGTAATCAGAAAGTGGTTGAAGAAGCCCCCGCTCCAGGCATCACAGAAAAACAACGAGCAGAAATTGGTAGTGTTTGTGTTAATGCCTGCCTGGAAATGAATTACCGCGGTGCGGGTACCTTTGAGTTTTTATATGAAGATGGTAGATTTTATTTCATTGAAATGAATACCCGTGTTCAGGTAGAGCACCCGGTTACAGAAATGATTACCGGTGTCGATATTGTAAAAGAACAACTTTATATTGCTGCAGGTGAGCCCTTACGTTTAAAGCAGGAAGACATTACCATCACCGGTCACGCAATTGAATGTCGTATTAATGCGGAGCACCATCACACCTTTATTCCATCTCCCGGTTTAATTACCCGCTACCATCCTCCCGGTGGCCCCGGGGTGCGAGTTGAATCGCATATTTATGCGGGCTATAGAGTCCCCCCCCATTACGACTCTATGATTGGCAAATTAATTTGCCATGGCAATACCCGCGATGTTGCGATTGCACGTATGCAGGGCGCCTTATCTGAAATGGTCATTGATGGTATTAACACCAGCACACAATTGCAGATGAGTATTATGCAGGACGCTAATTTTCAGGCGGGTGGTGCAAACATTCATTACCTTGAAAAGAAACTGGAAAAGTCTTAAAACATTGCCGCAGAGACACGCAGAGCTAATGAGTTTTTTTAATAAAACACATTATCTGCGAGCTCTGCGTCTCTGTGGCAATAAAATAAATGCCCTGGATTCAACTCATACTCCAAACCAAAAAAGCCAGTAACGATAAAGCCGAACAGGCATTACTCGATGCGGGTGCGCTTTCCATTACCTGTAAAGATGCGGAAGACAAACCGGTTTTAGAACCCCTGCCCGGTGAAACCCCACTGTGGGAAAACATAATTCTCACCGGCTTGTTTGAAGCGGATATCAATACCGAATTACTTCAGGCCCAGATAAAATCAAAACTCGGGGAGCAGACTTCACTAAAAATTGAAGCCCTCGAAGATAAAGACTGGATTCGCGCATGGATGGATGATTACAAGCCCATGCAATTTGGTAACCGTTTATGGGTATGCCCGAAACATTTACCACCACCCCGAGCGGACGCCATCAATCTAATGCTGGATCCGGGGCTGGCATTTGGCACGGGCACCCACCCGACCACGGCTTTATGTCTGGAGTGGTTAGATTCTGCAAACATACAGGATGAACAGGTTTTAGACTTTGGCTGCGGCTCCGGTGTACTTGCAATAGCGGCGCTTTTATTAGGTGCCGCGCATTGCGACGGCACCGATATTGACCCCCAGGCCATCATTGCCAGCAAAGACAACGCACATGAAAACAGTAGTGCGGAAAATAATCTCGTAGAGAAATTTGATCTGTACTTACCCGCTGACATGCCCGCTATTCAGGCTACTGGAAACTATGATACTGTGTTAGCCAATATTCTCGCAGGCCCGTTAACTGAACTGGCGGAACAACTCGCGGCTTATTGCAAAATCGGAGGCAACATTGTTTTATCCGGCATACTGGAAAGCCAGTCCGATAAAATAATTGCCGCTTACTCACCCTGGTTTAAACTTGATCCGATTGTGGTAAAAGGTGACTGGATACGAGTGACTGGCCTTAAAAAATAGACCCATTATAATTGACCCAGAAATAGACCTGGAAATTAGACTTCGGAAAAATTGATCAGAAAAAAATAATATGCAAACTGAATGCCCACATTGCAACACCGTTTTTCGCGTATCTGAAGCCGATCTGGAAAAAGCCGACGGACAGGTTCGATGCGGTCACTGCCTGGCGGTATTCACCGCCGACAACCCCTACAGTACAGCTCGTTTTCAGACTAAAAACACGCAAGAAGAATTACCCACAGAAACACTTGAACAAACACATAGCGACTCACAAAACGATCTTCACAACCGCTTTGAAGAGAGTCTTAGCGCAATAGATACCGGTCATGTTGTTGCGGATGTTATTCCACCCGAATTACGAGCTGAATCAAGGAAGGGTAAAAAACGATTTGGCTTTATGGGTACATTAATACTCACCCTGTGCATTCTAATGGGCATAGCCGCATTACTGTTGCAGTACGCCTACTACAATCGCAACTCCCTGACGAAAGTAACTGAACTCCGCCCCTGGCTAAATATAATGTGCCAGCAAATCAACTGCACATTGCCGCCACCTAAAGATCTGAAATCAATTGTATTGAGCAGTAAAAATATCTTCTCCCACCCGAATGTTAAAAATGCATTAATGGTTTCTGCCAGTATCGTCAACCAGGCTGACTTTGCACAGAATTACCCACTAATAGAACTACGCTTTGAAAATGTTCGAGGAAAAACCATCGCGGGTCGACGCTTTAGCCCACTTGAATATCTGGGCATTCCAGAAAATCAAATTTCTAAAATGCAACCGGATGTACCGGTTAATATTAATCTGGAAATAAAAGATCCCGGCGATGATATGGTGAGTTACGAATTTACTTTTTTATAATAAAAATTATAAAACTACCGAAAATTAACGCCAATAGATGCAAATTTTAATATTGCACCTGCGACTTACTACACATCAATCTGGTTTTTTATTTGCGCAGCTTAGCGTTCATTTGCGGAAATAACATTAGCCTTTGAATAACTAAACCACCCCCCCCCCCAATCAGATCACCAAGTCAGGTCATCTGGCACTTCATAATCCGCATACGGATCATTTTCATCTTTTGACTTTTCTTCCGGCTCGAATATAACAACACGTTTTTCATTTCGTTGCTTAATTTTTTCAGCTACTGACAGGGGCACTAACTCATACACACCTTCAATACGTGCGATGCCTAATTTGCCTTTGATAATTTGCTGCTTCATCTCTTCGTTGATATAAATTTTCTTAACTTTTTTCTGGTGCTCGAAATTGTAAGCCACTTCGCACTTTTCATCACGGGCAATCAGATTATCCTTTATCAACTGATTTATTTCCGCAGACAGGGCTTTCCCCCGTGCCTGATCTTCTCTGCGTTTGTTTAATTCACGATCTCGTAGTGCCTTTTCTTCAGCAGCCTTTTTTGCTTTAAGCTCAGCTTCGTTAACTGGCTTTATTTTTTTATTATTATACTGCTGCTTTTTCTTTTTATTCTTATCCTGCTGCGCTTTTTGCACCTGTTGCTTATTCACCAGACCGGCTTTAAGTAACTGTTCCTGAAAAGGGTTGTTCATTGTAATGTCTCAATAATATATAAACAGGCATATTTTACCGTTAATTTATGGGGATGTCCCCTGCATATTTCCCGGATATTTTCGAATACTTCCCGCCTCACGATACTCAGGGACATTGAAGGCTAGATAAAGACTTAAACTAATCCCACAACCAGGCCGCTCCCCTGACCCCGCTCGAATCACCATACATGGGTGCAACAAGGCGGGTGTTTAGCACATCAGAAAATACAAAATTCGGTAATATTTTCGGCACATTTTTGTAAAGCCGTTGCACATTCGACATTCCGCCACCGAGCACAATAACTTCTGGATCTAAAATATTAATAATATGCGCCAGTGCTCTGGCCATGCGATGTTCATAGCGCTGCAAACACAGCTCAGCCTGAATATGGCCATCATTAGCTAGCCCCACTATTTCAACGGCAGTAAGCTGCTCACTCGTTGCTGCCCGATAATCACGTGAAAGTCCGGGGCCGGATAAAAACGTTTCAATACAGCCCCGCTTACCACAGTAGCATTGCGGACCGGGCCATTCATGACTTTCACATTCAGAATTATCACGTGAGGCCGGCTCATTTTCAGGGTTAGTTTGAGAGCCAGCTTCTGTCACAATTTCAGGCCACGGCAGGGGGTTATGCCCCCACTCCCCCGCGATGGCATTCGGCCCATTTAATACCCGGCCATTCACCACAATACCCCCGCCGGTACCGGTACCAATGATCACGCCAAAAACCACCGCAGCATTTTTCGCCGCACCATCCATGGCCTCAGACAATGCAAAACAATTAGCATCATTACTCACGCGAATTTCACGCCCCAGTAATTTTTCAAGATCCTGCTTTACTGGCTGTCCATTCATGCACACTGAATTTGAATTACGCAATAAACCGCTGGCAGGAGATAATGCTCCAGGGGTACCTAAGCCAATACTTGCGGTTTCTTTTATGGATAATTCGATAAAATTGACTAACTCTACAATTGAATTAAGGGTGCCCGAATAATCCCCCACGGGCGTTGACACCCGGTGACGAATTAATTCATTACCCTTATTATCCAGCGCAATGCCTTCTATTTTTGTGCCGCCTAGATCTATTCCAATTCGCATAATTTACAATTCATCTTATAAATTTAATCGTCTGCAAATAAACATCTCTACTCCACCCGCATATCTACGTCTGTTTTTAAATACACGTTGCAAAATTAAGCTTCAGCACTGACATAATTAATCCCGCACATTGCCTTTAATCCGCTCAGACTTCCAGTATACTTCTGCAGTATTTTCCAGTTTATTTAAACTTCTGCCCGCCACAAACAACCAGTCGGATAAACGATTAATATAAGCCAGTAACAGCCCGTCTATTTCTGTTTCTGTGTTAAGTGAAACCAGTGAACGCTCTGCACGCCTGCAAATGGTGCGCGCCATATGACAAAAACAGGACGCCTCTGTGCCCCCAGGTAAAATAAATTCTTTCAGGGGGCTCAACGATTCGTTCATTTCATCCAGTGTTTTTTCTAACCAGTCAATGCGAGACTGGTTGATCATTACATAATCTGGCATCGCTAATTGCCCACCCAGATTAAATAAATCGTGTTGAATAGTAATCATATTTTGCTGAGCTTCACCCGGCGGTGTTTTTTTAATGACCACCCCTAACATGCTGTTCAACTCATCAACATCACCAATGGCATGCATACGTAAACTGTCTTTGGCCAGGCGACTACCATCAGCCATGCCGGTGGTACCGGTGTCACCCTTGCGGGTATATATTTTAGAAAGTCGGAAACCCATGATTTATCCTGTGTGTTAAATTTGTGGTTTAGCTTATAATTGCAACCAGATTAAATAAACCCCTATTCAAGCAGACTATTTTTAATGCGCAAACGTTTTTCTATCACCCACCCATTTTACCTGTTAATTTTGCTTGGTATTATCAGTATAAGCTGTTTTATATTTGCCTTATCCGTGGGCAGCCTGTCTCTTACATTTTCGCAAATAATACAGACACTACAGGGCAACGGTGGCGCAGTTGCCCAGAGTGTGATCTTTGATTTACGTTTACCCCGTGCCTATGTAGCTTTTTTCACCGGTGGCTTGCTCGCACTAGCCGGCATGTTAATGCAGGTACTGTTACGTAATCCGTTGGCCGACCCGTACATATTAGGCGTTTCAGGCGGTGCATCCGTTGGCGCCATGCTGGCTATTTCACTAGGCATTAGCAGCTGGATTGCCGGCAGCGCATTTGTTGGCGCACTGCTCTCAATATTGCTGGTATTTGGCCTGGCCCATGGACGCGGAAACTGGAACCCTTCGCGTTTATTACTCACTGGGGTCGTTATCGCGTCCGGCTGGGGGGCCATTATTAATTTTATACTTTCCCTGAGTCCGGAGCGCCCCCTCAAAGGCATGCTGTTCTGGTTAATGGGTGATTTAAGCCACGCCCACAGTGAGCAACTCACCAACCCTATTTTACCCGTGATATTAATTAGCGGTTTGTTTATCAGTTTTATTTTAGGGCGCTCGTTGAATATTTTATCACGAGGTGAAATGCAGGCCAGCGTGCTGGGTATCTCCATTAAACCACTGCGCCTTACTCTGTTTCTACTCGCCTCCGCACTCACCGCAGTTGCCGTTACAAAAGCCGGCAGCATTGGTTTTGTTGGTTTAATTGTACCCCATATGATGCGCTTGATTATGAGCAGTGATCATCGCTGGCTAGCACCCGCCTCAGTATTGGCAGGTGGCAGCTTATTACTTTTATCCGACACACTTGCCCGCACCATTATTGCACCTGTGCAATTACCGGTTGGCGTTATCACCGCTTTTATTGGTGTACCGATGTTTCTTTATTTATTAAACCGGGGCTATCATCAAAAGGATGAAACATGAGTTTACTGCACACTGAAAAACTCCAGGTCAGCATCGGTAACACTCGGGTTTGCAATGATTTAAATATTGAATGTCAGGCAGGGGAAGTCTGGGGAATACTCGGGCGGAACGGTAAAGGCAAAACCACATTGCTGCACACACTTGCGGGACTGCTCGAAGCCGACAGCGGTGAAATTTTTATTAAACAGAATAATTTAAACGACTTATCGCGTAAAAAAATTGCCCAACAACTCGGTGTTTTGTTACAGCATCACGATGATATTTTTCCAAGCAGCGTTATTGAAACTGTCCTAACAGGCAGACACCCTCACATCAATCAATGGCAGTGGGAAAGTAATGCAGACAGGGAAATTGCCTGCCGCGCTTTAGACACGGTACAGCTTTCGGACTTAACTCAACGTCCAGTTAATCAGCTGTCCGGTGGTGAGCGTCAGCGTGTTTCAATTGCCACGCTCATTACTCAAAACCCGAACATAATGTTAATGGATGAACCAAACAGTCATCTGGATTTAAAGTATCAAATTCAGCTGCTAGATTATATGTGTAATGATGCCAGAGAAAACAATAAAAGTATTTTAATGACACTACACGATTTAAATTTAACCGTCCGTTATTGCGATAAGCTTATTTTACTGCTTGGGGATGGTAAGGTTTTAGCTGGTAAAACAAGCGACTTACTGCAAGAAGACAATTTACAGCTGCTTTATGACTATCCTATACAACGAATAGACACTGAAAACTATCCTTTATTTATTGCCTTGTAATAATCTTCAACTATATCGCGTTAGCACGTGATGGTTAAAATTTTGTAGCTCAATTAATATAGTTCTAATTTGAGAGACGAAATCATATTGTAAATACTTATTTGTATTCTTTTACATTATTGACTGGCTTACTGTGTTTTTAAAACCTGGAAATCAAAGCTCAGCCTGTCGTTAAAACCAGGCCGAGCTACAAACATTATCTTTCAAAAACAACCTGATTTGGATTCAAAAACACATCTAACGTATCAACCAGACTATCTGTCGAGGTTTCCATAACATAGAGTGTCGCATCACCCGCACTAATCCACAACTCACCACTCGGCGATAACGCCAAGCCTGCCAGCACAGAATTCTGCAAGCCTATTATTTCTATTGCGCTTGCTACACCTGTGCCAGGGTTGAATTTAAACAAGCTGTAATCTGTAAAACTAGGATCGGGATATAACGTCACATCACAATCCGCACAGCTAATAAAGTAGCCTAAAGTCGGTGAAACCACTGCAACTGCGGTTATTTTATCATAGGGATGATCTTCAGCTGTACCGTCATCCAAAACGACACTAGTATCATAGGTATTTACATCAATTTTTTCAATTCCCCCAGTATACACTGTAGGAAGATATGACCCCACTGCAGCAATATAGATTGAATTATCTGTATTTACATACACCATATCACTTTGAGGATTTTTAATTTGTAATGGAATTCCTTTTACTGAATCTCCAGGATAACTGGTTTCTATTTCCATATCTGTAGCAATATCAAACACCGCGACATACGCTGTTTCACTTGGATCATTATTTACCAATCGCTGCATAACAATAAATAATTTACCTCCCGCGATGAGCGCTTTATGCATCTCTGGCTTGCCATCGCTATCTGCATATGCGCTCAAGTCTAGCTCTCCAATTTTGAACTCTTCTTCAGTCTCCGCAGACGGATTCACAATCCATACCACATTTTTTCCACGGCGAATCACATAGGCTTTAGTTTCATTAACCACCACCATATCAACGGGGTTAGCCGCAACTAATTCTTCAGGGTCATCTCGAAGCGAATACTGCCATATAACATCTTGTGGGGTTTCAAATGAAAATTTGGTAATATTGTTACCCGAAAAGGCACGCTCAATTCGATAAAAATAACTACCACCTGCAGCCATCGTAATATCACTGCTCTCTATCGGCAAAAGATTACTGCTTACGATCAACTCCTCATTAACCAGAGAAACAACAGCATGTGAACTGCTTGAATAATCCGGCGCAATAGTCGCAACTGCAACTCCACCTGGCAACGCTGTCGAACCATTATTATCACTACAAGCCGACAACACGATAGTCAGCATTAATATTGCACTTAATTTAAATCTCATTTTAATTCATCTCATTAAAGTAATATTGAAACGTTGCCAAATACACAGTACCTGGTAACGGCCGTGAACGAATTACCTGATAATAATTCGTGTCGGTTAAATTGTTTACCCTGAATTCAAAGCTGTATTTTTTCCACTTTCGATAAAAAGAAATATCCACCGTATAGACATCTTCACCCTCTATGCTATTGCTTTTATCTAAATACAAATCTCGTTCATAATTTTGCTGTAACGCAACTTGCCAATTATTAATTTTATATCCTAGATATAGATTATATTTTTGAGCATACTGACCTGGTAACCGGTTACCATCTGAGCTGCGCACTGAACTTTCAATAACCGAATCAAGCAACGACATATTGAAATTAATGTTAAATGAGTCTTTAGGTTGCATTTTTAACTGGAATTCAAATCCCGTGATAACTGCATCATCTATATTTTCAGATTTTGCAAATCCTTGCGGACTATATTCTCGAACGATTAGATTTTCTGAGACATTGTGAAACAGACCAATATATAAAGTCGTTTCATCTAACCAATGCCAGGGTTTATAAAACTCATAATTAAAACCCACGTCCGCATTAATACTGCTTTCTTCTTTTAATTCTGCATTCCCTCCAAACACACCTTGATCACCAAATAGTTCGAAAAATGTTGGGATTCTTGAATAACGACCTATATTACCTACAAAATAAAGATTATGCGCATAGTCATAACGTAAACCGAATTGCGGGTCAGACGTGGTATAATTTTTATCTCTTTGCGCTACTTCATTATCAAATATATCAACCGCGTAATCTAAATTATCTTCTATATTTTGATACCGGTATCCTAAGCTGATCGTCAATGATTTATTATAATAATACGAGCGATGATCAAGCCCCAACTCCAATAACTCACGTGTGTTTTGACTTTTTTCTCTGTCTCTTAATTCATTTCTATACTTAAATTTTTCTTGAGACCCACCCAATAACCATTTTAAATCTTGCGACGCCCCTTTAAACATAATAAATGACTGTAATGCCATTTTTTTAGTTTCATATTTATTAAGCTGATCAAAGAAACCGAGTTCTGCAGCACGATCATCATAAATGTTTTCTACCGTATAGTAATCCAGCTTCACATTTAAATCAGCAACACCTCCCCATAAATCATTACGGGTTATCTGGGTTAAAAAATCGGAGCTATCCGTAGAGTATAAAGAATTTATATCAGGGCTATTATTTGCGCTCGGTATATGTTTTTCTTTACTAAATATTTTGAGACGCATATCAATATTAGAATTAGCATCCAATAACCTGTTCCATTTAAACAGCGCAGACGATTGTTTCACCTGGTTATTATTCACATTCGTTAAAAAATCATCTCGCTCATTAAATTCAGTACCGTTATCAAATAAAATTTCATAATCATTTTCACTTTCTAAATAATCAGCTGCCATTAGTATTTTATTCTGCGAAAACTGTTTATTGTAACTAGCAGAAAGCTTTCTGGTAGACAGCGATCCTAATGTTAGCTTTAAATCTGCTGAGCTTAATTTAGTTGCTTTTTTAGTAATGATATTTATCGCGCCTCCAATGGATGCATTACTTAATTCAATGGGAGTAACCCCACGATAAACCTCAATTCTATCAATATTATCAATCGGTATATTGCTTAGATCAAACGTCCCGGTTGACGCATCATTTAACGCCACCCCATCAAGGTATACAATTACCTGCTGGCTAGAAGCACCACGTAATTCAGCACTCGAAAAACCACCAAAGCCGCCTGCTGATCGGACTTGAACGCCCACCTCCTGCTCAATCAATTGACCTAAGTTTACGTAGCGACCTTGAGTATTCTCTGCATGAATCACGCTGTAAGCTGCTGTGGTTTTTTTTAAATCGACTTCGCCTGTTTCAGGTTTTTTGTCTGGTGCTTTTTTCACATCCACATTAAGCACAGCCAGAGCATCAGACGATGTAATCAGTAAAATAAACCACCCATAGAAAAGCTTTTTCAACCCGTGCAACCGCATAACAACCAATATATAAGTTTGCTGCGCAGGAAATTAGAGAACTTCTGACGGAACATCAGAAATTAGTTCTCAAGCTGCCCTCCGCAACTATAAACAGGAATATTTTAGGCAGGTATCCGGACTTAAGAACATAAACCTTTGAATCAGTAACCACCTTAAGAAGCAGTCAGCATTATCCTTGATTCGTTTATACTCAATTACCGTTGCGGGGGCAGCGTCAGATTCGCTCATCCAAAGAGGCTCACTGACTTCTCTATTATCCCAATTGCTCAGGACCTAAAACTGGTGCGACTATACGCGAAGGATTGTCGAATAACAATCCATTTAAGCTAAAAATCGACGAGACGAGTATTACGTCTGACTTGATAGCTAATTGTTTTGTTCAGGTTTATTTCGACTGATTTCTGATATTTTCAATTATTTCACACATTTTTTGCGTACCCTCAAGAATGCGCGGTGTTTGCCTGACCAGCAGCCCCGCATCAATCGTATACACATGGGCATTTTTAACCGCGCTAATCGTTGGCCACTTTTTCCATTCCTGCAACCACTCGTCTCGGCCTTTGGCCATGCCCGCTATAATCACATCCGGATTTTTTTTGATCACACTTTCCATATCAATTGTCGGGGCAATATTATCAAGCTCTGCAAACACATTTTCACCACCACAAAACTCGATGACATTATTGATTAGATGGGTTTTATTTATCGTCATGAGCGGTTGATTCCATACCTGATAAAAAACCCGCACTTTTTTTCTGATTTTATGCGAATATTTTTTTCTTAATGCATCTAACCTTTCCAAATATTGTTGTGCCCGTTTATTTGCGATTGCTTCTGTTCCCAACAATACCCCTAATGTTATTAACGATGACGCCACATCTTCAAAATCATCTGGCTCGCTATTAAAGATTTTTAAATTTAGCTCTTTAATCCCATCAATCATATTGCCCGGATTACCACTTTTCCAATACATAACAACATCGGGTTGTGCAGCAAGCACTCTTTCATAATCAACTTTAGTATAACTACCAATTACTGGCAGCTGTTTTGCCGCAAGCGGATAATCACTATAACTAACCGTGCCTACAATCTGCTTATCCGCACCCGCCGCATATAACAGCTCGGTAATATGCGGTGCTAAACTGATGATTCGCTTTACCGGTTCGGAAAAAGATAATTTATTTCCACTGTCATCAATAACTGTTATATCAGCGTTGACATTTATAGAAGCGCTTAGCATTAATATATATAGCATTAACGTAAATTTAATATTTCTGATTTTCACATTTATATTCCGAATGATTATTTTTTAATATTACACAGAAACAGACAATGTAACAAAAATATATTCAGCCTTGATTAAATATGCCATTAAAATAAACTCATTGTTTCAATTAATATTTTTAATTACCACTAAAAACAATATGACTTCACGCACACTCATGATACAGGGCACAACATCTGACGCAGGAAAATCAACGCTTGTGACAGGTTTGTGTCGAGCCTTAAAAAATCGTGGTTTGTGTGTCGCGCCATTTAAACCACAGAACATGGCTTTAAATAGCGCAGTAACATCTAACGGCGGTGAAATTGGTCGGGCCCAGGCTGTACAGGCACAAGCTTGCGGATTAACCCCACACACTGATATGAATCCGGTCTTGCTTAAACCCAACACCGATACCGGCGCACAGGTTATTATTCATGGCAAAGCCCTACACGATATGGACATCGCAACCTTTCATAATTACAAGACAGTAGCGATGAATGCGGTGCTAGAATCATATGAGCGATTGAAAAAACAATACGATGTGATCATCGTCGAAGGTGCAGGCAGCCCCGCAGAAATAAATTTACGTGATCGCGATATTGCCAATATGGGTTTTGCAGAAGCCGTTAATTGTCCCGTGTTAATCATTGCCGATATAGATAGAGGCGGTGTATTCGCTCATCTTGTTGGCACCCTGGATTTATTATCACCCTCTGAACAAAATCGTGTGAAGGGGTTCATTATCAACCGTTTTCGCGGAGACATTTCGTTACTCACTAGCGGGCTTGACTGGCTGCAAAGACGCACCCACAAACCAGTGCTTGGTGTTTTACCCTTTTTACACGGCCTACATATAGAGGCAGAAGATGCCATCAATTCACATTCAATTAAATCCGACAGAGCAACTTTTAAAGTCATTGTTCCCATTTTACCCCGCATCAGCAATCACACCGATTTTGATCCACTGCGTTTACACCCACAAATTGACTTTGAATTCATTCCTCATAATACGCCTGTCCCACCCGCTGACCTGGTTATACTTCCCGGCAGCAAAAGCGTACGCGCTGATCTTCAATATTTACAAAACAATAACTGGACTGATTATTTACAGAAGCATTTACGCTACGGCGGAAAACTCATAGGTATCTGTGGTGGTTTTCAGATGCTTGGACAACAGGTACATGACCCCCACGCAATAGAAGGTATCGCTGGTAGCTGTGAAGCTTTTGAACTAATGGATTTTAATACGACACTTAAAAAAGAAAAACAGCTGAAAAATACAACCGGCACGCTCTGGTTAAACCACAGTCTCGTTTCCGGTTATGAAATTCACACGGGTATAAGCACCGGCCCGGCACTTGAGCACCCCGCCATTCTTATCGACAACGCAACTAAAAATTCTGACGGTGCAGTATCAGAAGACCGGCAAATAATGGGCACCTATTTTCATGGTCTGTTTAATGAACAAGGCGCCTGCGATGCCATCTTAAACTGGGCTGGATTAAAACAGCCCGATTCACCGGATTATTTCGCAATACAGGAAACAGAAATTAACCGGTTAGCGAAATGTATTGAAGAGCATATAGATTTAGACCACTTACTATCACAGCTTGAATAAAGATATTATTCGCAACCCGAGCGACTCAGACGATGACAACAACACACAAAACAACAGCTTCGACAATTTCAACGGCTGCACCAATTGTATCACCCGTCATACCGTCTAAATATTTAAGCATTAACCTACGCAGCCACCACAGCACAAACAGGCTCATTACAATAACAACCGCAGTCTTTATCAACCCCAGCCACAAAACCGTTATTAGTGCAGTAATAAACAATACGATCCAGGCATAGCTGCGTGGTAAATAGTTTGCCATGGTACTGCCTAGTCCCTGATCGCGAACATAAGGTGTTGTTAAAAATAAAACCACAGGCACACATCGTCCGATGACCAACGGAATTAACAATAGCCCGAAATCCGCTCGTTTCAAAAAAACGTGCAATGCGGAAAACTTTATCAACAGCACCAGCACCAATACAACAACTGCAACCGGTCCTGATTGCGAGTCTTTCATAATATCTAATGCCCGTTGTTTATTTCCATGGCTGCCACACCAGGCATCTGCACTGTCCGCCAGTCCATCCAGATGCAAACCGCCGCTAAACATTACCCATGCCGCCAGTATCAGTGCTGCCGCTAGCATTTCATCAACACGGCCGGAGGTTAATTTTGCCAGTAAAATTAACATGCCTCCCATCAACAAACCCACCAGCGGATAATATAGTAGTGAACTGGCGATATTCTGATCATTCCACTGCGTATTTATTCTGACTGGAATACGGGTTAAGAACTGTAGCGCAATAAGAAATGCCTGCATCGTTAATTCTTTTCTATTCGTTGATTAATAAAGGCCAGGCTGATATTTTCAGCATAACAATCCAGCTGGCTAAGCCCCGCGTAATCAATGTTAATTTGTAGGCTACTTTTAAAAGGAACCGATAAAATAGTTGCTAATATCTGTCGAATGACTCCACCGTGAGCCACCACCAGAATTCGCTCTTCGTTATATTCATTTCTGATTTTATTAAAAGCTGCTTTCACACGACTTTCAAAATCGATCAATTTTTCACCGTTAGGTGGCGTATTATTCAACGGATCTTCCCAGAATGCTGAAAGTAACTCCTGCTGTTCCTTCCAGATGGTTTCTACTGATTTCGCCTCCCAGTCACCAAAGTGCATTTCACGCAAATCTGTTTCAACCACCAATGGAATATTATTTCTTTGTGAAAATTGCTGCGAAAATTCAGCACAGCGTTTTAAAGGGGAGCTGATAATACACTGATATTTTTTATCTTTAATTGCAATGCGCATCTGTTGCCAGCCAACGTCATTTAAACCGGCATCTGTAGACCCCAGAAAACACGAACCTGCAACGGTTTCTCCGTGGCGCAATAAATCTATTCTGGTATGCTTTTGTAACATTTTCACAAATTATACTTCATCGTATTATTTATTTGTCACACCCGCCTGCTCAAATGTCGCCATATTATTATGCAGCTCACATGCTAGCCGCATTAAAGGCACAACCACCGCCGCACCGCTTGCTTCACCCAAGCGCATTTTCATATCAAGTAATGGCTCCGCCTGCAGAGCCTGCATAATAATTTTATGCCCCGGCTCAGCTGATGCATGGGAAAAAAACATCCACGCTTTAACCTGCGGGTTAATTTTTATCGCAACTAATGCAGCGACACTACTGATGAAGCCATCAACCACGACTGGACAATTATTCTGGGCACAAAACAAATAGGCACCGGTTAATGCTGCTATTTCAAACCCACCCACACATTGCAGAACTTCCAGTGGTGAGCGCATTTTTTCACTGTGTAATTTTAAACTTGCGTTTATCACCCGTGCTTTATGACTAATCCCGGCCTCATCAAGCCCAGTGCCCGGACCCGCAATATTTTCCGCTTTTTCATTCAGCAATGCACAGGCAATGGCCGTTGCCGATGTGGTATTTGCAATCCCCATATCGCCGCCTATAAATAACTGTGGTGTTTTCTGCAGCGCACGTTCGGCAGCAGATTTACCTGCATTTAATGCACTATGCAATTGATTCTGCGTCATCGCCAAGCCTTTACTAAAATTTCTCGTACCCGCAGCAATGCGCTGAACCACGACCCCTGGCATCATATCATGTTCACTCACCGTCCCCACATTAACAACTTCAAGATGGGCGCCAATCTGTTTCGCTAGTACACTAATAGCCGCTCCACCACGCGCAAAATTTTTCACCATTTCCAGCGTCACCACCTGCGGAAAGGCTGAAACATTTTCCTGCGCTATTCCGTGATCTGCCACAAACACTGTTATCTGTATTTTGCTAATCTCTGGTGTCTGGTTTTTCTGCATTGCCGACAACTCAATGGCTATCTCCTCAAGCCTTCCCAGCGAACCAGGCGGTTTAGTTAAGTTGTTTTGTTTTTGTTGTGCCTGTTGAGTTAACTTAGTACTAATACGTGCTATCTTATTTTCTAACCAGTCGACATCTTGCATGGTTTCTTCTTCTAATTTTTTTACTATGGTTTAATTTACGTGGAATTATTTTTCAGATTTTAATATTTGTGCGATGCCCGCAGTTAAAAATGCTACATCACCACAAACCTGCGCCAGTCGTTGATGTAAACGTCCAGATTCATCAATGAACTTTCGTGCCAGTTTATTTTCCGGCACTATACCCTGCCCAACTTCATTACTCACCAGCAATACATCCGATTTCAAATTCGCAACAGTATTTACCAGTTCTTCCTGTACATCCTGGATTAAAATTTCATTTTCAGCAAACTGATTGCTCAACCATAACGTTAAACAGTCAACCAACAGACAGGCCCCTGCCCTGTCATGTTCTAATAATGTGGACGATAACGCTAAAGGTTCTTCTATTACTGTCCAGTGTGCAGGCCGTTGTTGCTTATGCATTAAAATTCTCTGGTGCATTTCACCATCACCGGCTGTAGCGGTTGCAATATAGATTACCGGCCGGCCACTTATTTGTGCCTGTTGCTGAGCATAATGACTTTTACCTGAACGTGCACCGCCCAAAATTAACTGTTTCATTTTTTACGTGTCGCCTGTTTTACGTATCACCAGTGCACCCTGATTTTCAGGATTGTAGCCGACTGCATCCTGATAAAACTCTTTTATTATTAAAAAATCTTTATCAATATCGCCACAGGTTTCTATCACTTTACCCACACCCATTTTTTTATCTCTGTAATCAATATACGCCAGCACAACAGGTACATTTGCACCATTTGCAATGTGATAAAAACCGGTTTTAAATGCATTCGTTTTTGAACGGGTTCCCTCAGGCATCAGCCCCAGCACAAACTGTTCTCGACTTTCAAAAAGTTCAATATTTTTTTGAATAAAACCCGAGGCCTTATCACGATCCACCGGCACGCCACCCATGGCAATAAATAAAGGCCGAAACGGACCCCAGAAAAGGCTTTGTTTAGCGACCCAGTTTAAAGGCATACTCATGGCCCATTTCGCCAGCATCCCCATAACAAAGTCCCAGTTACTGGTGTGTGGGTAGGCAATCAACACATATTTTTTTTCCTGGGGCAGCTGCAAATCAAGCTGCCACCCCAATACTTTTAATATTATTCGACTAATTTGCTTCATATTTAAACTACTAAAGAGGGAAACTTTTATTTTAAGTTATTGTCTTTATTAATCGTGGACAACTGATAAAATGTGCCCACAAAAAATAATTCGAAACCCGGCTTTCAGGAGACAACTTTGTCGCAACACACTGCAATTTCACAACTCAGAGAATATATCGGCCAGCAAATACTTGGCCAGGCCACCCTTGTTGACAGACTTATTATAGCGCTTTTAGCCGACGGCCACCTGTTAGTTGAGGGGGCTCCCGGTCTGGCAAAAACCCGCGCCATAAAAGTATTAAGTGAAGGCGTTGATGCAGAGTTCCACCGGGTACAGTTTACACCAGATTTATTACCCGCGGATTTAACGGGTACAGAAATTTATCGTCCACAGGATGCGTCTTTTCAATTTCAGAAAGGCCCCCTGTTTCATAACCTGATTTTGGCGGACGAAATTAATCGCGCCCCGGCTAAAGTACAGTCAGCCTTGCTCGAAGCCATGGCAGAAAGACAGATCACCGTTGGCTCGGTAACCTATCCGCTACCCGAACTATTTCTGGTAATGGCAACCCAGAACCCGCTGGAACAGGAAGGTACCTACCCTTTACCTGAAGCGCAGTTAGACCGCTTTTTAATGCATGTATTTATAGACTACCCGAGCGCTGAAACCGAGCGAGACATTTTACACCTCACCCGCGCTGAAGCCCGCCAGGGTCTGCACGAACCCAAGCAGCCTGAAAACATTATGTTACAGCAAACCCTGTTTGATTCACGCAATGAAGTGTTGGACATCTATATGTCGGATGAGCTGGAAAATTATTTACTGCAACTTGTTCTGGCCACCCGCGAGCCGGGAAAATACGATGCAAAACTCGCCGACTGGCTTGAATACGGTGCATCTCCACGTGCTTCTATGGCACTCGACCGTTGTGCACGTGCGCATGCCTGGTTGGCGGGACGCGACTTTGTTGGCCCCGAAGACATCCAGGCCATTGCGCATGATGTTTTACGTCACCGCATTATTTTAAGTTTTGAAGCAGAAGCAGAGGGCATCAGCAAAGACCATTTTATCAATGAATTGATTGCCCGCATCGCTGTACCATAAAAGTTAACGCCACGAAGATAAAGCCACTAAGTTAAAATAATACCAATGCAAACCAACGAAAAATCCGCTGATGACATCGTTCGCATAAAACAATCAACGTTGATTGGCCTGAACCGTGATGCCCGCCAGCTCCCCCTGCACTCGGCAAGTATTCGTGCGCAGTTTAACGGCCAGTATTTATCCACCTTTAAAGGTCGGGGCATGGAGTTTGATGAGTCACGCCCTTACCAGCCAGGTGATGATATTCGCGCCATGGACTGGCGGGTCACCGCGCGCACCGGCAAAGCCCACTCAAAAATATTTCGTGAAGAACGTGAACGCCCGGTTTTATTATGGGTAGATTACCGACAACCGATGTTTTTTGGCACCCAGCAACATTTTAAATCTGTACTGGCTGCCAAAGTTGCTGGCTTACTGGCATGGAGTACAGCCCATCACGGCGACAGACTCGGAGGACTTATTTTTTCTGAAACCTCCCATATCGAGTTACGACCGGCGCGGGGAAAATCCGCCAGCCTGCATTTTATTAAACAGTTGGCACAACATTCCGCCTGGCAAAACACCGCCGATAAATCGGCCGACATTAAAAGTGCGGCGGATGCATTGAGTCGCCTGCAACGGGTAAGCAAACCTGGTTCGCTGATTTTTTTAATCAGTGACTTTAGAAATATGGATGATTTAAGCTGGTCGCAAATTTCAAAATTAAGTCGTAACGCCGATGTCATTTTAATTTCAATCCATGACCCACTGGAACAACAGCTCCCCCCTGCGGGCAACTATAAAATTAGCGATGGCGAAAAAGAATTAAATTTAAATACCTACAATAAAAGTCAGCGTCGTGAATATCAACAACGTTTTTTAAATCAGCAGGAAAAGTTACAGAACACCTGCCGTAAAATGGGCATGCATTACATCAGCGTATCAACAGCGGATGACACATTAGCCACCCTGCAAAAAAAGCTCGGCACAGGCATAAAAAGAAAATGAACGAACTGCCATTACGCGACATTCACCTACCCGATGCCATTAGCTGGTGGCCGCTGGCAATTGGCTGGTGGTTATTGCCGCTAATTGTATTAGCCGGCGGTTTTGCAATTTATCGTTTTCTAAAATACAAACAGGAAAATAAAAAAATCGCTTATCGAAATATGGCCCTCGATGAACTCAACAACATACAATCGCAATTTAAAACCCAGCAAAATACCATTGAATTGATACGTTCGGTTTCTGCATTATTACGCCGCATTTCATTAAGTTATTTACCCCGAGAAGAAATAGCCAGCCTGACCGGCGAGCAATGGATTAAGCAGTTAAATCAACTCAGCTCACAATCCGTATTTACCGATGAAACCGCAACACTACTTGCAAAAGCCCCGTATATGAAACAAAGCCAGTTTAATCCGGCAGAATTATTGGAACTGTGTGAGCAATGGATAAAACTATTACCTGCAACCCGCAATAATGTGGAGGCCAGACTGTGATTTCTATTGCCAGCATTCAGTTCGTCTGGCCGTGGGTTTTTATTTTATTACCCCTGCCATTATTAATCCGTTTCATCATTCCCGCCAGTGATAAAAATCAGGACGTACCACTACACGTGCCCTTTCTGGATGACTTTAATCAAGTACCCCATGATGCGGGCTTTATTAATAAAAATAAATGGCTGGGAATATTAGCGACACTGGCGTGGATTTGTTTGCTACTCGCTGCTGCCCGACCCCAGTGGCTGGGTGAGCGGATTGATATTCCTGTCAGTGGTCGTGATTTAATGATGGCGGTGGATTTATCCGGCAGTATGGCCGAAAAAGATTTTGACATAAACGGCCAGACCATCAATCGTTTACAGGCGGTTAAACTGGTTGCCGGTGAATTTATCAAGCGCCGCGAGGGTGACCGCATCGGTTTAATCTTATTTGGACAGCAGGCTTATTTACAAACACCACTGACTTTTGATACGCAAACGGTTAACACTATGTTGCAGGAATCATTGATTGGCATCGCCGGAAAAATGACCGCTATCGGCGATGCGATCGGTTTGGCGATTAAACGCCTTGAAGGAAAAAGTGCTGAGAAACAGGTGCTCATTCTGCTTACCGATGGTGCCAATACCGCGGGTGAAGTCCCGCCACTAAAAGCAGCAGAGCTGGCCGCCAAACAGAACCTGAAAATTTACACCATTGGCATTGGGGCGGCCTCCCGTAAAGTGGGTGGTTTCTTATTTAACCAAACCGTAAAAAACACCGAGATAGATGAAAAAACCCTCAATGAAATAGCCGTGATTACCAGTGGACAATATTTTCGCGCCCATAACACTGCAGAGTTAAATGAAATTTACGCTTTAATTGATGAGTTAGAACCAGTTGAACAGGATAGTCAGAGTTTTCGGCCGGTACAGGCACTCTATGCCTGGCCACTGAGCATCGCTTTTCTCATTGCCATTTGTATTGCCATAATGCCAACACTCGAGCAATTAATGCGTAAAATTATCGGGCTATTTTCCAGTGTCGATAAAAGCAGTGTTGATAAAAGCAGGGCAGAAAAAATCCGCGGGGAGCACTTCAATGGATAACCTGCAATGGATTCAACACTTCCATCTAATTCGCCCTTACTGGCTACTGGCCATTCTCCCCCTTGCTTTAATCATCTGGCTGGCTGCACGCACCCAGAATCAAAGTCGAAGCTGGGCATCGGTTATTGATAAACGTTTGCTATCGCATTTATTAGAAGGTGCAAATGAGCAAATAAAAAGCGCACCGGTTAAACGTTTATTTGCATTAGGCTGTATTGTTATTTTCGCACTAGCCGGTCCCGCGTTTGATAAACGCCCCCAACCGGTTTTTAAAACCCAGTCTGCTCTGGTGATACTTTTGGATTTATCCCGCTCGATGGATGCAACGGATATAAAACCCAGTCGTTTAAGTCGTGCGCATTTTAAAATTAATGATATCCTGAGCCAGCGCAAAGAAGGCCAGACCGCATTAATTGCCTATGCGGCTAATGCCTATGTGGTTAGCCCCCTAACGAACGACGCACAGACCATTGCATCTCAGGTGCCGGCGCTGGAAACCACCATTATGCCTGCACAGGGGAGCCGTCTGGATATTGCCTTAAACAAAGCCCAGCAACTCTTCAATAATGCGGGACAATCTAAAGGTGATATTCTTGTCATTACCGATAGCGTTACCGCACAGGATAAACAAACCATAAATAAATTAAGCAATAAAAATTTTAATACCTCAATTTTAGCCGTTGGCACTAAAGAGGGTGCACCCATAGCAGATCATAACGGTGGTTTTGTAAAAGATCGCAATGGCTCAATTGTAATACCTAAACTGGATATTCATCAGTTAAAAAGTGCCGCTCTCGCCGGTACAGGCAGGTTTAGTTTATTAACTGCAAACGAACGCGATATTAATTATTTACTGCCATCAATGTCAGCGGCAAAAGATCAATCTGCTAAAGAACAAACGGATGTTAAAGGTAATAAATTTAAAACCGATATCTGGCATGAGGAAGGTCCCTGGCTTTTATTATTCGTTATTCCATTTGCGGCATACGTTTTTCGTAAGGGATTAATTTTTGCCTTATTGATTTTTATTTTACCCCTGCCACAACCGGTGCAGGCTGAAGATTCCCGGGTTGAAGTTTCCCAGGCTGAAACATCTCCGCCAGAAAACGCCTGGGGCTGGTCCGATTTATGGAGCACACAAAACCAACAGGGCGCAAAAGCGCTGCAACAGGGAGACGCTAAACAGGCGGCTGAATTATTTGATGACACACAATGGAAAGCTACCGCAAAGTACAAGTCGGGCGATTACGAAAAAGCCGCTGAACTTTTTAATAATATTGACACGGCGCAAGCCAATTACAATCGTGGTAATGCACTGGCAAAATCCAATGACCTGAAAAATGCCATCAAGGCATATGAGCGTGCACTGCAGTTAGATCCTGACCACGAAGATGCAAAATACAATAAACAATTGCTTGAGCAGGCAAAGCAACAGCAGGACAAACAAAATCAGGATGGCGACAAAGACCAGGACAACAACGATCAGGATAATCAGGACCAGAACAACAAAGATCAAAACCAGCAAAGTAAAGATGGTCAAAAAGATGATTCTGAGTCAGAAAAACAAAATAGTCAGAACGCTGAAAATAATCAGGACGACGAATCTAAACAGCAAGGTCAGTCGCAGGATTCTGAGCAGGATAAAGAAGCATCACAGAATCAACAGGCTAAAAAAGATACCGGTGACGAAAAAGATTTAAATAAAGAAGAGCAGAAATCTGCTGAAGCTAAAGAATCTGCGAAAGACAAACCGTCTGCCGAGGAAGCTGCAGCTGAACAAAAACGTTTAAGTGAAGCTACGCCAGACCTGGAACAGCAACAGGCTCAACAGTGGCTGAAAAAAATCCCCGATGATCCGGGGGGGTTACTGCGTCGCAAATTTAAATACCAGTATAGTCGTGAAAAAAACCAGAATGAACAGCAGCCGTGGTAAATTTAACGCCCTTTTTATTTAAAAGATAAGCATGCCTTACCTGCATAACAAAACTATTGTTTAAAACTCAACACCATTAAACATCAATACAAAAACATTATGAAGATTAAAAACTTAATAGCTCCGTCACTCTTTTTACTTTTATTCTGGTTTTCACTCACCAGTTTTGCCGCCGACATACGGGTAAAGGTTGATCGCACGAATATCGAACTCAATGAAACTTTCACCCTGGTTTTTGAAGCCAGCGAAGACCCGGACGATGACCCGGACTTTTCACCCCTTGAAAAAGATTTTCAAGTACTGGGAAAAAGCACCAGCAGCAATATGAGTATTATTAATGGCAAATACACCCGTTCTAAAAAATGGAATATTACTTTAATAGCGCTACATAAAGGCACAATCACTATACCCTCTATTAGCTTTGGCAGTGATAGCAGTCCGAGTTATCAAATTAATATCAAAGAACCACAAAAATCAACAGGCAAAGAAGGTGAATCACTTATATCAGAATTAGACATTAGCATCAGCTCTGCCTATCCGCAGCAGCAGATTATTGTTACCCAGCGTTTACTCAGCTCCAGCAATATTAATGCCTATGAATTTAGCCCACTAAAAACCAGTGGCGTTGAAATTACTCAGCAATCCCTTGGGGAAAACAAACAGTACCAAACTAAACGCGGCACCACACCTTATCTTGTACTTGAACAACGCTATGCGATTTACCCCCACTCTGCTGGCGAATTAACCATTGAACCCAGCATTGCCAGTGCACGAATTGCAATTCAGGGTAACCGGGGAAATCGTTCAGCATTTGATCCGTTTCGTAACAATACAAAAACGTTACGTCGCTCATCCGCCAAAAAAATTATTTCTGTTAAACCGATTCCGCAAGCCTTTAAAGGTAAACACTGGTTGGTGGCAAAAGACGTTCAGCTAGTTGAAGAGTTTCCCGAATCAACAACCTTTAACGCGGGTGAACCCGTTACCCGCACGCTTTTATTAATGGCCGATGGACAGAACGCGTCCCAGCTACCCGAATTTACTAGCACGGAAGTTAGCGGTTTAAAGCAATATCCAGATAAGCCATTACTAAAAAACAACACTAGCGAAACTGGCATCACCGGCGTGCAGCAACTTAAAGTTGCAATCATTGCCTCTGCCTCTGGCAAGTACACATTGCCGGCAATTTCTATTCCCTGGTGGAATACCCAAACGAATAAACTCGAGTATGCGCAAATACCATCTCGCACTTTTTCTGTAAAACCCGCATCCGGTGCAGCGACGACTAAAACACCTCCTGCACAGTTAAATACGGATGATAATTTAACTATCGAAAGTGCCACACCTGAAATCACAACTGATTCAAATATAACAATGGAGACCAGCAATGCATCAAATGAAAGTCTGCTCTGGAACATTATTTTCTGGAAAATAATTTCATTCATTCTGGCAACAGCTTTAGTCGTCGCACTATATTTATTATGGAAAAAATCCGCAACCCAGCCGGTCGTTGAAAGTAAACCTCAGTCAAATCCGGCCTCTTTAAAGCAGGCACTGAAAGACCTTCAACGGGCCTGTGAAAATGCGAATGCCCAGGCATCTAAAAATGCCTTGCTACAATGGGGGCAGGCCTTATTTATGAATGATGGGGTGCATTCTCTTGGTGACATATCCAGCAGGGTTGATTCTGCTCTGTCTGAAAAAATACAGTCACTAAACTCACATTTATACCGCAATAAAACAGATCAATGGAAATGTAACCAGCTGTATGATCTTTGCGTTAAATTTACCGACCGCTTTAATACACAACAAAAACAATTGCAGAAAGAAAACACTGAGGCGCATCTGGAAAGCCTGTATAAGTAAATGGCCTCCTGCTCCCTTTAATAGCTCACGATTTAAAAAATTTGATCAAATTCTAACTTTTTGATCTTTATACTGTCGTACAATATCATCCACATAAAAAATTGCAGGAAGCCCCATGAAATCAGTCCTTCTCACCAAAATTGCATTCATTTTCTTACTCCTTGCTTTTTCACTACCTATCTCTGCGGCTACGCCCTCTGCCCCACAAATGCCAAATCTGGAATTAACTGGCAGTGATGGGAAAAAGCACCATTTAAAAGATTATCTGGCCGATGGAAAATGGACAACCCTGGTTGTATGGGGCCCCAAATGTCCTGCCTGTATTGAAGAGATGCCAGAAATACAGGGCATATATGACGACAAAGAAAAAAATAATATCAATGTTTTAGGGCTGGCCGTCGATTTTCCAACTTTTAGCTATGCCAAGCTCAAAGCGGTTCAGCAGTTTGAAGAGGACTACTTTGTAACTTTCCCTAATTTATTAATCAGCTCTAACATATATTATGAGTTAGGGCTGGGCCCCCTTAAAGGAACTCCAACGATTATTCTGGTTGATCCTCAGGGAAAAGTCTCAGCAGTGCAATTAGGCGCTGTCCCTAGAAAAGTTATTGAAAATTATATCGCTCAGGAAAATGCTAAAGCCAATTTAATCAGTAAAAAGTAATCTTCCAAATCCTGAGTGGATTTATCCGATTGCGCTAATAAAGGCTAAAGTTTGCAGGCAGATATATTGTAGGCTAAGGTAGGGACGCTAAATTTACTGCAAACCTCACCTTAAACCAACGACTGGAAATGGACCGTAACCATGGCAGACAGACCTAAAATGGGCGTTGAAGTTAATATGCGCTCTAGCGCTTCTTCTACTAATGCCGCCTCACTCAACACACCTGAAAATAATGCCGTTGAAACACAGGCGGACAGCCCATTTTGTATCGCTGTTTTAGGTGACTTCAGTGGACAACCCAATAGCTCAAAACTTCGCCCCATTGAAATAGACCGGGACAACCTGGAAGAGGTAATGGCTAAATTTAAAATTAATTTACATTTAAATTTATCAGCTAATGAAAATATTCAAATTCCACTCAATGAGCTCGATGACTTTCATCCGGATGAGCTCTATGAAAAGCTTGAATCATTTGAAAAATTACGCAGTTTACGCAGACGATTAAAAAGCAAAAGCAGTTTTGCGGATGCCGCGGCAGAAATTCAGAGCTGGTTACCCACTAAAGAAATGACACCCAATAATCCCGTGGTAGCTGACAATAATACAGCCCCACAACCAGCCGCTGAAAATCTGCTGGATGATATATTAAGCTCAGCCCAAAGCAATAGCAACGCCGCCGTTGAAGCTACACAAATTGATCAATTAATTAAAAGCATTGTCGCACCCTATGTTGAACCCGCCGCCGATCCGCGTCAAAATGAAATGCTTGAGATGGTGGATAAAGCCACTGAATCTCACATGCAAAATATTTTGCATCATCCGAACTTTCAGGCAATGGAAGCGGCATGGCAGTCTTTGTATTTTTTAATTAAGCGACTAGAAACCGGTTCTAAATTAAAAATATTCATTCTGGATATTTCCAAACAGCAACTGCAACAGGATCTGGCGATTGATGATTTGGCATCCTCTGCAATTTACAGGTTATTCTGCGACCCATCCGAAGGTGATAACCCCTGGAGTGTTTTACTAGGCAACTATACCTTTACTGATAGTATTGATGATGTGTTGTCACTCGCAAATATTGGTAGCATTGCACAGCAATGCAATGCGCCTTTTATTGGCGCCGCACATGAAAAATTAGCCGGCTGTGAATCCTTTGCAAAAACTACAGATTACGAAGACTGGAATTACGCTATTGGTGAAGGCACAGAAAAAGCCTGGACACTATTAAGGCAATCACCGGTTGCTTCATATATCGGCCTGGCCCTGCCACGTTTTTTACTGCGTCTTCCCTACGGAAGTAAAAGCAAACCCATAGACGCATTCAAGTTTGAGGAAATGACTGAAGCAAATAATCATAGCGATTATTTATGGGGCAACCCCGCATTTATAAAAGCCGAATGCCTGGCACAAAGCTTTAATAACAGTGGATGGAATATGCAGGTCGGCGAAGTTTTTCAAACCGATAATTTACCGATTCACTATTATTATGATGAGGGTGAAACAGTAACTAAGCCCACTGCTGAAATTATGCTAACTGAAAAAGGCGGTGAAATTTTAAACCAGTACGGACTAATGAGTTTATGGTCAGTGCGAAATATGGATTGCATTCGTTCAACGGACTATCAGTCTATTAATGAAAACCGACAGAAACTTGTGGGGCGCTGGAAAAACTGAAACTCCAGACAGGCCTAAAACTTATACCGGTTCCTGCTTTTGCGGGATTATTTTTAGCTAGTAATAATTTTATTGAAAACCCAGTGCCTTTGAGTACGACCAAAAGGCACAGAATTTCATTTATAATATTCTCCTGGCTGATTCTGTCCTGGCTAATATTTTCCTGGCCAATATTACCCGTGCTAACGAAATTTAATTTAATTTAACAACAATTTTACCAATAGATCGGTTACTCTCCATAAATTGATGCGCTTCGCGTATCTGATCAAATTCAAATGTTTTTGAAAGCAGTGATTTTATTTCATTATTTTCAATCTTTTCTATAATCCATTGAATTGGTGCATTCTTTAATGGCAGATCCGCGTCACCTAAAATTCCACTCGAGAAAAAACTCAAACTGACCGTGCCTGGTAGATCAGACATTAAACCGAAATTTTCTAAAACAGGTGGACCACCCAATAATCCAATAACACAAACCTTTCCCCAGTTTTTAATTGTTTTAAGCGTATCTTTTACGGTGGAAGCTCCGACGACTTCAAGCGCACAATCAACTCCCTGTGGATACATTACACGAATCTTTTCATTAATATTCCCGTCATCCACTATCACTTCATCCGCACCAAAATATTTCAAGCGCTCAGTATTATCACTGTTACGAGTACTCGCCAGTACCGTCAGCCCCATGGCTTTAGCATAGGATATTGCCGCCAGACCGACAGATGATGTCCCTCCCCGCACCAGTATTATCTGGCCTTTTTTAATCTGCAAGTTTTTATCCAGTGCCCCCCATACTGTCAGGTACGCTTCAGGTATCGTCGCTAACTCCTCCCATGACAAACGACTATTAACCCCCAATACATTCTCTAATGGCGCAATAACATACTCCGCATAACTGCCATGCATTGCCATCATCAATCCCCCCATGGCGGTAATCACCTTCTGACCGGTTTGAAAAGTGCCGCTATTATCTTCAATAACTTCACCCACCGCTTCAATGCCCGGCACTCTCGGTTCATTTATTTCACCGAAATTTCCAGCCCGGTAATAAGTTTCAGCCCGATTAAGACCGAATGCTCGGTTACGAATTTTTACAAACCCTTCTGGTGCCATCGGTTCTGTTATATCTTCAAGTTGAAGCTGCTCTACATCACCGGGCTGTTTAATTAATATTGCTTTCATTATTTTTCTCCTAAATTGATCTTTTGGGTAATTCCACGGTCAGATTAATTCATACGATTACTGGTAAATAGATAGCTAATCCGTAAAACATTTTTCCAAATATGGAATACTATATAATTCAACTCCGAACAAGCAGGCTGCATTATGGATTTAAAATCAGTAGAACTTTTTGTAAGAGTGGTTCAAAGAGGCAGTTTTTCAGCCGCATCCAGACATCTTGACGTACCGGTAGCCACCGTAAGTCGACGGGTAAGTGAACTTGAACGCTCCCTCGATGTGCGCTTACTGGAACGTTCAACTCGCCAGCTCAGATTAACCGAAGCGGGCGCTACCCTCTATGAATTTGCCTCCCGCGGGCTGGATGAAATGGACGCAGGATTTCTAGCATTACAAAACAGAGAGTCTGAAATCAAGGGCACCCTGCGTTTATCTGTACCACCAAACTTCGAACCCTGGTGGAAATTACTCAATGATTTTCAGCAACAGTTCCCGCAGATAAATATAGATATTTATGTAACAGAGCGAAAAATTGATTTTATAGAGGATGGTATTGATGTTGCATTACGGGTGGGTGATGTGGAGTATTTATCCGCCATTGCACGACAGCTCATCAGTTATAAGCATGTGCTTGTTGCCACACCTGAATTTATAAAAAAATATGGCGAACCAGAATCACCACAGGAACTGTCTAATTATCCCTGTGCAGCCTGGAGTAAACAACATGCACCAAGACACTGGACACTTGCGAGTAAAAAAATAGACATGCAGCCTTTTATGTGTGTTAACGATTTTTCACACATGCGATATCTTGCACTACACCATAACTGCATAACAGAACAGCCGCCTTTTTTAGTGAGTGATCTGATTGCCAATAAACAGATGGTTGAAATTTTACCTGACTATGAATTACCCGAGTTTAACGTCAGCCTGCTTTACCCAAGTCGCAAACAACTTTCACGTATAGCACGTGTTTACATTGATTTTTGTACGACTAATATTGATACTTATCTGCCTTAGTAAAACTGGTTGTGTATTATTATTTTATTAAACAATCTTTACGTTAACGGCTCAGCAGTAATATTTAACTTATATCTCAATTTCACCCATCAGATATTGCACAGCCTTACCTGAAATCTTCACCCTGTCGCCTTTGTACTCACAGACAACTTCACCTCCGCGCCTTGAAATTTGTTTTGCGGATAATATATTCTTACTTAGCTTTTCTGACCAGTAGGGGATTAACTGAGTAAAGGAAGAGCCGGTTACCGGGTCTTCATTAATACCGTATTTGGGAGCGAAAAACCGTGAGACAAAATCAAACTTGCTGTCTGCTCTTGTGTCATGCGCGGTAATAACGACGCCTCGTAAATTCAACTGACTTAGGATTGACATATCTGGACTGGCATTCTTTACAGCCTCTACGCTGTCAAAAACCACAATATAATCCTCGGACTCCAGGCACTCCAACGCCATTATTCCAAATGCAACTGCAATGGGCTGAGGCGTGACACAAGAGGCAGGTGGCTGGGATGGAAAATCCATATCCAATCTGTCTACATTTTTAGCTACCAATAAAATGCCACTTTTTGATTGGAAGTGAATTTTATTTTTCTTTTTTTCTATATGCTTAAAAATCACCTGTGCCGCTGCAAGGGTCGCATGCCCACATAAATCAACCTCATGCACCGGAGTAAACCATCTGATGTGGTAACCGGTATCCGTTGGCACAAAAAAAGCTGTCTCCGAAAGATTATTTTCCGCCGCAATGTTTTGCATTACATCATCCGCCAACCATTCCTGTAATGGACAAATCGCCGCTGGATTACCCTCAAACACTTTGTTTGCAAATGCATCCACCTGGTATATAGTTAACTTCATTTACTTCTCCTTTAAATTACAGACGATGTATACTTAAATTTAACAACATAAAATTAATGTCAGGTCAAACTCATGAAAAAATTACCCGTATTATTTTTTGCCTTAATTCAGTTATTTGTTTCAACCGCTAATGCATCTGACCTCGCCAAAGAACAACGCTGGGCCGATCAGATTGTCGACTACATTATCGATGGTGAAGCTGAATGGCTACCCATCAAAAATCATAAAATTCTGTCCATCTATACTGAAGCACAAACCCCGAAAGTCAACGGCGGCGCAATTATCATTCACGGCTCCGGCGTGCACCCGAACTGGGAAGAAGTCATTCTGCCACTACGCACCGCTCTACCCGAAAAAGGCTGGAGCACGTTATCCATACAGATGCCGGTTTTAGCTAATGATACCGACTACAGTGAGTATGCAAAAACATTTGATGGTATTGCACCCAGAATAAATGCTGCGATAAACTTTCTTAAACAAAAAAACATAAACAATATTGTTATTATTGCGCACAGCCTGGGCTCTACCATGAGCGCTTATTATCTATCAAACAATAAGGACAGTTCAGTTAAAGCCTTCGTCGCTATCGGCATGCCGGGTGCCAGTAAAGACAAACGCATGGACAATATAAACGCGTTAAAACAAATTAATATTCCCATGCTGGATTTATATGGCAGCAACGATTTAGATTCTATTATTAACTCAGCTGAAGCTCGTAAACAGTCTGCCGCTAAAAACACGCACTATTCTCAAGAAATCACTAAAGGTGCAAACCACTTTTTTACCGGAAAAAATACCGAATTAATACAGGCCGTTAGTAGCTGGTTAAATCGTAGTTAATTAAATCTGTTACGGGTTTAAGCAATTCACTAATCGATCCAGAGACAGGCTAATCAAGTTAAAAGGCATACTTGATTAGCCTGCCACTAAAGATAAACCGGCATTCTACGACCAATAGCCACACTTAAAACTACGGCGGTACAAAACACAATCATCAAAAAACTAATCGACTCACCCAGCAATAGCACCGCAACAAACAGCGTTAAAAACGGCTGAATTAACTGCACCTGACTCACCCGAATAACGCCCCCTAACGCAAGCCCCCGGTACCAGAAAATAAAAGCCAGCCACTGGCTGATAAAACTCACATAAATAAACCCGGCCCATGCCTGCCAGTGCATCACTAGCTGCGCATCATTGACTTGAACATTTTCCCAGGTAAAAGCCACTGGGATAAGGGTAAACGGAACTGACAATACAATGGCCCAGCAAATCACCGCAACACCGCCGATTTCTCCTGCAAGTTTTCCCCCCTGCGCGTAGCCAATGGCGCACAATATCGAGGCCCCGAGTAAAATTAATTCACTGCTTTGTAATTGACCTTGACGACTCCACAGTAGGTAAATAATAACCAGAGAGCTACCTAAAATGGCCATCAGCCAGAAGCCCACAGACGGTCGCTGACGCAGTAGTAACGCCCCGGCAATAGCGGTGAATAATGGCAACATCGACACCACAATACCTCCCTGGGCACCACTTACATTTTGCATCGCCATTGAGGTTAGCCACGGGAAACTGATCACAACACCTAACATCACAATGGAAATATCCCACCACTGCCTGCGCGTAGGACGGGCAATTTTTAATCCGTAAATTAATGCCAGCGCGGGCACCGCTGCCAGCAATGAACGCCCCAGCCCGACAAAGGTAGGGTCTAAAGCGCTCACCGCCAGACGTGTAGCTGGCAGGGTGACGCTAAAGCAGGCAATCGCCAGTAAACCTAAAAATAATCCTGATAACTCTTTATTGTTGCGACTCGTCACTAATGTTGAAATTGTCATTGCCTGCCTCCTGTTAAAGCGATACATTACCCACTTACCAACAGACAATACAGGTACAGTTTAACTGATAATTTTTCGACTGTACTGGTACTAACTCCGATACACATTATGAGCACTCCAACCATGAGTATGATTATCACCCTCGACAAATCATCGGATACTCCGCTGACCGAACAAATCATTCAAGGCATAGGTACACTCATAGATAACCGTGCCCTGCGCACCGGCAATGCCATGCCATCCATTCGCAACTTCAGCAACTCACATAATGTCAGCCGTTTTACTACAGTGCAGGCCTATGATCGACTGGTTGCCGCGGGTTACATTCACTCACGTCCAGGCTCAGGTTTTTATGTCGCATCTCGCTCAACATCCGTAGGCAACACACAGCCATCAGTTAAACTTGAAAGGGCCATGGATGTGTTATGGTTACTGCGAAATGCACTGGGTTCACCCAATAGTGCATCCAGTGAATCACCCGGCTCCCACTCACTAAAACCTCAGCTTTTACCCGGTGCAGGCTGGCTGCCGGTAGAGTGGATGAACAGTACTGGCATTCAAAAGAGCCTGCGCAATCTGGCCCAGAAGCCTGCACGCTACCTTACGCAATACGGTACCCCCTCAGGTTACCTGCCACTGCGCCAGCAAATTCAGCAGCGTCTTGCGGAGCATCAGATTAACCTGGCAAGCGAGCAAATATTACTCACCATGGGCGCAAGCCATGCACTGGATTTAATTGCGCGATTATTTATTCGCCCCGGCGACACAGTGTTAGTTGATGACCCAGGATATTTTATTTTGTTTGGCACCTTAAAATCCTATGGTGCAAAAATAGTGGGGGCTCCCTGGACATCTGATGGCCCGGATATCGAACAGCTGCAATTATTAATTGCCGAACATCAACCCAAAATATTTTTTACCAATAGCATCTTGCACAACCCCACTGGCGCCAGTATCAGCCAGGCAGTAGCTTACCGTCTGCTACAGTTAGCCGAACAGGCCGATATGATGATAATTGAAGACGATGTATTTGGTGACTTTCAACCGGGAAAAGTGAGCCGACTTGCAACGTTAGACCAACTACAACGGGTCATTTATATCAGCAGTTATTCAAAAACTATTTCCGCTTCCATGCGCGTCGGGTTCATCGCCGCGTCCACAGAAATTATTCAACAACTAACTGATTTAAAATTACTTTCTGGTATAACCACTTCAGAAGTAAATGAACGCATGATTCACCAGATGCTAAGCAGTGGGCAATATCGAAAGTACCTCAACCAGTTACATAAAAAATTGCAGCAATGCAGAGAAACAGCCTTAAATAATTTTGATAAACTGGGCATGCAGGCAGACATCGAACCTGAAGGCGGGATGTTTTTATGGATGAAAATGCCTGCACATCTGGACATTATTGAAATGAGCAATCAGGCAGCAGAACAGGACATTATGCTGGCACCGGGAAATTTATTCCGACCACATCAAGAGCCCTCCCAATGGATGCGCTTTAATGTAGCTAGCAGTAATGAGGCATCACATTTGAAGTTTTTACAGAAATTTATTGGAGGTAAAGGTGGCAGGTAATCCAGATTATGTGAAATTATTAATTATTGATAAAAAATAGTTTCACGAAACTAACGCATCACCCCTGACCTGTTTAGTATTCGCAAATTTTTTATCACTAGCATTCCAGCCATACTGGCCTGCCCATTGCCCGTCTTTAAAATCAATATTTAACCAGTTTGGCACATAGGGTTTCTGATTACTAATCGTGAAGTCCGTTACCGGCGGTGGGCCGATATAATCGCCCACGGGGCAATCTTTCGTCATTACGGTATTAAAGCGCACATATATTTTATCTGATAACGGCTGCGCATCTTTTAGCACAACAGCAAACTCATCTGCAGAAAGTTGCCACGCACCTTTCAGGGGCGTCTCACTATAAAACGCCAGGCGTTTGCCCAGCAGACAACTAAAATAAATTTGTATTTCAATTATTAATTCCGAATCAAGTTTCTGGCATTGATCGCCCGCAGATTTAGACAACATTATCTCCAAGACTTTATTATGAAAAGTGAGCTGTGATTGCATACGAAGTGACCTCTGGCTTAATTCGTGTGATACAGTAAACACTATAGCATAGAATAAATTCAAGCCTCAGTGTGTAAAAGCACACTCGAGTTGAAGTTTATCATTAGCTGACGAGGAAAATTGGAATAACAAATCATTTATTCCGCGCAAGCCCAGACAATTTCGGATACACCGATAACCCCCTTGACCAAATAAACCACAAATAAACCAAATAAACGGACACCCAATTTTAAAAACTTATAAACAGCCTCCATAATTACAATAAATTTAAAATTCACAAATAAATAACAGAATAATTGAAAGTGAACAGGCAATAACACTTAAAAAGGCATAAATCAGAAAACCCAGACAGGACCAATGCTCAACCAAACATTGAATTACTATTTCTTAAAACTAAAATTATTTAGATCATGGAAAATATCGTTCACAATTACTCAGCCCGGGTGAGCGTTGGTAATTGAGTTTTATGCAAATGTCTTTTACGTTAATTGCAGAGCCTACAAAACCTTTAAAGGCGGTTTCAAAGTATTGATTCAGATGAAACCAGTTATCTTGTTCGATCTTTAATCGTTGTAGTATAGGTGGGGTTGTACTGGATATCATACCGCGTTTGTCTTTTCTGAGTATTCGGCCAGACCAGTCTACGAGCTCGATATAATCGGTGAGTTTAAAAGGAATGCCCTTTGGGCTATTTTTTCTAGGGTTGCCTACAAACGGATGTAGTTTCTGTAACTGCTGGTTTAGTGCATTAGGTTTTGCATGCGCAATGCGTAGTTTTATGGAGGTGTGTGCTGAAGTTTCGGGTGAGCTTGCCATGTTTGCCCGTATGGGGTTTAGGTCGACATAAGCCATGCAGGTAACTAGTGCAGCTTCACCCAGAAGCGCCTGTGATTTGAATCGCCCTTCCCAGAAACGTCCACTACACACATCTTCTTCATTGGCCTGGCGGGCAACGCCTTCATTGAGTACTCTCATGAACCAGCTGATATCCATTAGACGTTTACGCCAGACGTTAACTGTCTCTTCCAGCGTTTTCAATTCAGCTTTAGACAGTGGGTGACCCTGCAAATATTGCTGAGATAACAGGTTGCCTGAAAACATCTGATGCCAGCGGTTTAGCACATCTTCAAAACACCATTTTTCAGCGCTGTCTTTATCAACATGCAATACAACATGGTAATGATTTGACATGACGGCATAGGCACAAACATCAATGGCAAACACTGAACTCAAATAAAGTATTTTATCTTCAATCCATTGCCGACGGTGCTCATAAGAGTTACCCGTTAATGCATCCGTACCGCATAGATACGCCCTCCTTACACAGCGAGAGACGCAATGATAGTAAGGTGTGGCGTCAAGTGAAACTTGAGAATAGCGAGGCTTTGGCATCATCACTCCGTGAAATTGCTGGGTTTATTTCGTTGAAATGACGTTACGCTTGTGTTTTTTAATTGTCAAACTTATGATGGGTGTCCGTGATACTCCGTCCGTGATACTGCGTGATACTGCTAGAAAATATCAATTAAATAAAGTGAAGGAGACTGTATGAGTAATAAATATATTGGAATTATACTTATTATTGTTGGTGTTGCACTTGCATTCTGGGGCTACAACATTTACGACTCAGCAGGCTCGCAGATTAGTAGAGCATTTAGTGGTGAAGCCCCTGTTAAAGCCTGGATAGGAATGGTAGCTGGCGCTGTGTGTATCGCAATTGGAACTTACAAGATAAAGTAAAAATATTAAAAATCGTTTAAGTTGCCTGCCAGTATGCGTGCAACCTTTTAAATCAACCCTTATGCATAAATAGAGAATCTGATGGAGCCGATTATAATTCAGAGTCCTGTAAAAGGGAGCTGGTCATTTATGAATCCGCCTGGGCACCATCCTGATGCAAAAGATTTTGTCGCGGTAGATAACAACGGATTGCCTTACCACTCTATTAATTTAGCATTACACTTATTTTATAAAATAAATGTAGAAAATGTATATGCATGGGAGAAAGACGTTTTTTCTCCATTTAATGGCACTGTAGTCGAAGCCTTAGACAATCAAAATGATCGTAGTAATCTTAATTTATTTCGTGACCTAATAAATGGCTTAGTGTTAGCGCGAAGAAATAGAAATAAAAAAATTAGCTATTTTTTAGGTAATTATATAATTATTGAGTCAGCCGAAGGTGTTTTTTCTTTATTAGCTCATTTGAAAAAAGGCAGTATTTTAGTTAGGGAGGGACAGGATGTGCAAGCCGGCGAATTAATAGCCCAGGTTGGAAATTCAGGCAACACTATTCAACCACACCTTCACTTTCAATTAATGGAAGAAAATAACCCAAGTGAATCTATACCAATTCCATTTATATTGAAGTCGTGTCAACTTATTAAACAAAAAAAAATTGTAGGGCTGCCAAAAAATTATGAACCATTCAAGGTTTAAAGTTCACCATAACTAGTCGTTAAATATTTAGAACTGAAGATCTGTTAGATCCTGATTCAGAGATAAAGCCATTTAAAAATATATTTTGGAGTTCAAAAACGAACTCTTTTAAGCATAAAAAACGTCCAACGAAATAAAATTCGCCGCTATGAAACGCCCCGGTTTAACTATCCGTGAGATCCCCCCTATGCGCCATATTAGCCTTGTATATTCACGGCTGGGGATTTTAAATAAAAACATTAATTTGAATGATAAAACCAAAACGAAGTACTATGCATCAGAATATATAATGGAGAGATTTTTATGTTTCGCTTGTTAAGAGCCGCTTTACTTGGATTGGTGATTGGAATATTTACGCTCTGGTTCACGTTTCCGGCCGCATTTATGGCAAAGGTTAACAGCTTTCTTTATGAGTATGGAATGTATTCAAATTCGGAACTAAAACAACGCATCCTCAATGAACGTGCGCTGACAGAACAACAGGTAAAAGTGCTTCCCAACCTCCAACAGTCGAATCCTGGACCTGAAAAACTTGCGAGTGGTGAGTTAGTTTTTACTGAAGAAACATTAGTCTTTCAACCTGAACAGTTTCCTCCGCAATCTGAACAACATCTTGTTGCTACAGATGAAAAGTCTACAGCGCTCTGGCTGAGCCTCAGCGATGATAGCCTTTCCAAATTACAATGGTGGCAACCTGGAAGTCATAAGCTGAGAACATTTGATTTACCCAGAAAACCTTTGGCTTTTCATGAGCCACCTTTGACATTAGCCACGCCTTCGGGACTGCTTATATTTGGTGGTACGTATATACAAAACAAAAAATGGTTTAATGATCCTGCACGTTTAGTGTTCATCGATCCAGATGGTCATCTGGCCACGGTCAATTCACAAGTTATACGTGAAAATCCAGACTTGATGGTACTAGATGATGATTCGGTCCTGATGATTGGCGGTTACAAAATAGAAGTCAACAATAACTCAAAACGAAAAAGAGCCTCTAAACCTGTGCACATTGGTAATAGCATGGCCGTAGAGCGTATTAGCTATATTGACAAGCAACTGCAGATTGAGCGACTAGCGGACCTGCCCGGCGAGCCCCGCAGAGGGATGCAAATGGTCGAGCTGCATGATGGCCGGATTATGGTTGTGGGAGGTAGTACCTCAAAATATGCCGGCGGTAAACCGATGACGGCTGAAACACATATTCTGGATCTCAAAGCCAATAGCTGGCAGCCAGGCCCTCCAATGAATATGCCACGTAGTGATCCGGCACTACAACGTTTGCCAGATGGCAAAGTACTGGTAACCGGTGGCTGGACGCCAGAGCTGGATTGGCAGGATGGACCCAGCACCAGTACGGAACTCTGGGATCCTAAGAGCAATCGCTTTGTTCCTGGTAATTCTCTGCCTCTACCTCTGGCTCGACATATGGCTCTTTGGGCTCCCGCTCAGCAGGGACGACAATTGCTTCTGCTGGGAGGTATGGTCGGACCAAATGATGGGAATGATCAGGTGTTAGCATTGGACCTTGCCAGCGGTCAGTGGCGAAACGTAGCTCAGAACTGTAAAGACTATCATGGAAAAAAAAGCCGGATAAAAGCCGCCACTGTGTTGCATAAAGGCACTCCATATCTATTATGTTACAAAACGGATACACCTATGGAAACTGCATGGAGCTCTAACACACTTCGTTTGCCTGGTTTGGCACTGGATAGCCAGTTGAAGCTTAGTGATACTGGTTATGGTATAAACCTGCTACGCAATGGGATGGCATTTTTACCGCCAGAAAAAAACCTGCCTGGCCTGGTTGCTGGTGGCTTTGTAAACGGGGCTCAAACTGCAGCAGCTGATGCCATTTTGCCTGATGGTCAAATTATTTCGCTGTCACCGCTTAATCATCGTCGCGCTAACGCGCAGGTATTTCGTCTCAGTGCTGACGCATGGTTAGTGGTTGGTGGAGTGCAAGGCGACTCAAGTCGTCGCACTCAGAAATTCCCGCCTCCGGAACTACTCACTATTAGTGATGGTCTCGAACAGGCACGCTGGCGTGAGCTGGATATTAAGATAGAAAAAGGAGCAATATTGGCGCACATCAGTGACACCCGTTTTGTCTCGATTAACCCGAATGGCAGTGTAGAACAAATAGACTTTGAAATGGATTTGCAAAGTAATTTGCGTGTTACCAAACGCAGCGTATTAGCACCTCTCAACCGAGTGCGTAATCAGGATTTTGGGGGAATTTCAGTCCGTGAAGTAGACGATGGTCGTATTATTGTTGCCGGTGGCAGCGTCCAGCAGCATCGGGTTGCAGTGCTCAATGAAAACACTATCAAAGGAGTGGAACCAGATCGTTATCAATCTTTTGGGCAGTTCGTGCCAGCCAGGTATTACGACATTTATAACCCTGAAACCAACCGTTGGAAGGCGTCTGCACTGATGGTTGGTCAGGCGCATCGTTTCGCCATACTACCCGATGGTCGAGTAGCGACATGGAGTATGCGAGAACAATCACCCAACCCCAATACACCTAAAGCACCTAACGCCCCTAACGAGACATCCATACTAACTGAAGCTGCTCTGGAACTTAGCGCCCCTAACGAGACACCCATACTAACTGAAGCTGCTCTGGAACTTAGTACTTCAGATGGCAAACAATGGCTGCCATTAGGCGGATCAGCACCACATATCGACTTGAAATACCCCACTGGCAATGATCATCTTTACGCGATAAATGGTGAACTATTCATTGCTGGCACTATGCCAAAATCCAGTTCAGGTAGAAGACTGGATGCCCTGGAATGGTTTAACCCGGACAGCCATAGCTGGGAAAAGCTATGGCAGGCTACAGAAAAAGAGAACCTTTTAAGCCATCACGGGCACCTCGTTAAACGAAAGCTAACTAATGGTAAAAAAATAATTTTACCGGTTAAGGCACCATAGGTTATAAATAAGGAGTTCTTCATGTACTTAACGAGATTATCATTTGCTGGTTTTGCCATTTTTTTTGTATCCACATTATGTGTAGCCGACAAAAACGTAACTACAAATCCCATTGCACAACACCTTATAGCCATAGAAAATACACAGCTGTCACAAGGCTCAATAAAGTTTGTGCTACACCAGTCTCGCATTTGGCATCCAGGGGATTCATTTAAAAATGGTGATAACTGGCTGGCGCTAGCCTGTAGCCAGTCTGAATGTAAGTTACACCCCGCAAAACTAGTAGTACATGCGCAAGCCTGGCAAGGACACTACGATGATCAACCCAGCAAAGGACAACGACTCTCCTTTAGTTTAACAAGCCCCCATCAAGCAGAAGTAGTCGCCTGGTTTAACACCTACTCAGCTCCAGTTTGGCTTCAACCTGGCCCGGTAATTAGTTATCAGTCACCATTGTTAGCGTATAGGCAGCCTCCGATGGGCGGCACATTAGAGGTAAGGGTTAATCTGCATGATAATTATGCCGATCTGGTGCCCATGGTCATAACGTCAGAGACTTTGCAGCGTCTCGTACCAGAGCAGCGCCATTACAATTCTGTCAACTTGCTTCAATTAAGGGAAAGAGGGAAACGCCAGTTACTATTGGGACGCTTAGGAGAATGTAATGGATTTTCAGCAGAGGCTATCAAACCTGAAAAATTTCTTAGATGGGCCGGTGACCTGGATCGGGATGGGCTCCCTGACTACCTGATCAGCTTTATTGATGAAGCAGGAGCGGCGCATCTGTACTTATCAGGTAAAGCAGATCAGGAAAAACTCGTAGAACTCGCCGGTATATATGTTTCACCTCCATCAGATTCAGAGTGTACCGGTGGGTAATTATTATTTTTCCTAAAATAAAAACATCTAAAACATAGACAGCCATTAGCTGCAACAAGTAAATCAACGAGGTTAAAAAAACCTTAGCTTGAAAAAAACAAAAAGACAGATATGGGTACCCATGTAATACATGTAAAATGATCAGTGCAATACTAACCAACACAACAAATACTAGCCGTCTCTGTTATCTGCCAATGATAAGAATGCTGGGCTAAATAAAGGACAATACATGATCAAACTATGGGTTTCATTTTTATCACTTATATTATTATATATAATAATTTTTTGGGCTACCCAATATGATCAATTTGTTTCAGATATAATAAGAGGCCAGCACACACAAGCAGACAGTGTATTTAAAATTCAATATCAAAAGCCACTTATACTCGCTGTGTTACTACCGGTTTTGTTGCTTTCGTATAAATTTAATAAAAGTATTTTTTGGGTTTTATCCATTATCTTCAGCACATGGCTTTTGAGAGATAATACTATGACTCTAATCGAACTTTCATTTAACTCTGAAATGAAAGAAAAAAACACCTCCACCGCACTCATCTTAAGCTACATATTTTTTCTAACTAAAGCCTTAATTGCAGTAATTTATACTTTTTATTTTTTGACTAAAAAAAATCTAAAAAAATACATCCCATCCATAACACATAAAATAACAGGGCTTGCAATTATATGCGTGATATATTTACTAAGCACTTCATCTTATTGGAAGTACATTTTTACACTCTTCAACGAATACACAACGCATTTAAATACTATAACAGACAACAATGAACTATACTTACGTAGCTTGATTAGCATAGCAATTGCTTCAATATTATTTATAATTGTACAATTTAAACTTTTAAACCATAAAATTGTCCAACGAGAAGGCAATGCTCATGCATGAAAAAAACAATTAAAAATGATGGCGACTGGTTTCTTGCGGATATAGTAGAAAGAGCAGAAGTTGCGGGAAAAGACAAAAGCAACCCAAACAGGCGGTGCCTTACCTGGACATACACCATTTTAGTTCAGGCTCTGTCAATTTCTGAAGCTTATGACTAAGCCCTTAAAATAGGAAAGAAAAACTATTCAATGCGTTATAAGGCAGCTTCGGGAGAAACTGTAAGCTGGAAAGTGCCTGGCATTTCATCACTTGTCCCTATATATGAAGACCTGGAAGATGGCGCTGAAATAGCATTTACTGATGAAGGTTATATATCTGCAAAGCGTGGTGAAAATATGGTTATTTCAAAAAGTGAAATACAATAAATATGAATGGATCTATTTAATAGACTATAAGCTATAAAAAAACAGACCCGTCCATATTATTCAGAACTTTAGAAAGGAAAAAATATAATGTTTGAAAGAATAATGGGCCTTAATGTAATTGATGACACCGAATACCAAAGGTATAGAGAGGCAATGCTGCCCATACTTAAAGAATTTGGTGGTTCTTTTGGCTACGACTTTAAAGTTTCTGAAGTTCTACTATCTAAAACACAAGATGAGATTAATCGCGTTTTTACAATTGAGTTCCCCAGCAAACAGAAAATGGAGGATTTTTTTTCCTTCCCTGATTATATTACTGTTCGAGACTGGCACTTTAAAAATTCAGTTAATAGCACAACAGTTATATCAATGTATGAAAAAAACACTTAACAGGTCAATCAGGATTACGCGCATAAACCGCGGCGCATCCTGATTGAATCGTTAGGCTCAAATAACATTAACCAGAGTTAATTTATTTTGAATAATAATCCTCAAAGAGATCACAAAGTTCAGCGGGTCATATTGATTGAGGGATCTGTTAACGTTGTTGTTTTAGCCGCAAAATTAGTTGTAGGTTTGTCTACAGGTTCACTCGCAATTATTGGTGATGCAATACACTCTTTTACAGATGTTGTAAATAATATTGTAGCATGGATTGTTATTAGAGTTTCAAGTTCGCCTCCAGATCGTGAACATCCTTACGGGCATCGTAAGTTCGAAACCTTAGCTGTGTTTTTTCTTGCATCGTTATTAGTTGTACTTTCATTTGAACTCGCTATGCGCGCAATTAATAAAGATGATACTGAAATAGAAAATTCAGCCTGGGGGCTAGGCGTAATGTTGTTTGTGTTAATCATAAACATAGCGCTGGCAATCTGGCAGCGCAAATGGTCTCGTAAATTAAAATCCGATTTGCTGCTTGCAGATGCCACACATACTTTCGCAGATGTTTTGACAACCATTGTAGTAATAGCTGGATGGCAATTATCCACTATGGGGTATCTTTGGCTAGATCGAATTTGTGCTCTTGGCGTTTCATTTCTGGTGTTTTACCTGGCCTATAGTTTATTTAAAAGGGCTTTCCCAATTCTCGTCGACCAATTTGCTTTAGATCCTGAGTTGCTATCTAAAACCATTCAAGATGTTCAAGGTGTTCGTGAAGTTAATAGAGTTCGCTCGCGTTGGATTGGAAGTGAAAAATCGGTTGATTTAGTAATTGCAGTAGATCCAGAACTATCAACTACAGATTCACACGATATAGCTACAAATGTGGAATCGCTTATCGAAGAAAAATATGGTGTATCTGATATTTCAATTCATGTTGAACCCGTTCACAAACAATCTTAACAATAAAAATAAACATTAGTAGAGATAATGAAGTTTCATAAAATAATAATTAGTATTGAGTTATTGCTTATAGTGTTCCCAGAAGGATTTTTAACTTTGTTTGAGCGTATGTAACAATCGCCTCAGTGTATACTTATTTTAACTTTAGTCCGCTTACCTATAGCATTGCTATAATTTTAACCTCCATTTGTGTATTAGATGTGTTTTCATTGCTATATTTACTGTTTCCATTCTGCTTAATAAAGTAACCGGTTGTGCTACAAGATAATAAGAACAACCAGCTAAAGTGCACAATAAAAACTTAGGCCTAAATCCTGCCTGATTTTTTGTTATGATGGCTATCCAGTTTATCTACGGGGATTTCCAGGAAAAAATTTCATGAACAAAATAATGATTATATTGGCAACCTGTTTGTTAGTTAGTTGCAGTGGTGGCGGATCCTCCTCGGGCACTGACACACCCTCAATCATCGACATGAATATTAACAAAGCCACGAACGGAATTTTTGACCCCGCACCTGTTAATGATGGTTCTGGAACTTTATGGATGAGCTTCTCGATTGTTGACTCATCATCGAATGATCCTGTTTTACCCCATATCAGTACCCGTATTGCCCGTTCTACCGATGACGGTTTGACATGGACACCTGGTCTTACCCCAATAAAACGCACACTCAGTTAATCTACCAATTTATTTTCATAGTTAATCGGCGATTTATATCCCAATGATGAGTGTCTTCGCTGTCTATTATAAAATACTTCGATGTAATCGA